>Ga0206125_10000457_pt1 | contig 53434 bp, 48 predicted proteins | sample Helgoland_Spring_4_FD_148598 | JGI IMG/M metagenome (GOLD analysis project Ga0206125, IMG submission 148598) | Pelagic subsurface seawater microbial communities from Kabeltonne, Helgoland, North Sea - Helgoland_Spring_Bloom_20160331_1 | ecosystem: Environmental > Aquatic > Marine > Epipelagic ... | reverse complement strand
TCAATTAAGTGGATTTTTTACTTCAAATATTATTGAAATAAATGACACAACGGCCAACTTATCATTGCCTCCAATTAGTATAACTGATAAATCATATAAATTAACTATACCTGGTAATACTAATGAATATTGGTTATTGGAATATAAAACAGAAGTAGGTTTTGATAGAAAATTACCATCAGATGGTATAGCTATATGGCATATAGTAGAATCTGTTTCTAATAATAGAAATGAATATCCAAGTAATAATCGCGGCGAATCTGGTTATAAAATGTCACTAGAAGCTTCTGATGGATTGTTTCATTTAGAAAGAAAAAAATCTAACAGGGATAGTGAAGGCAGATTATGGGTTCCTGGGCAAGAATTTAGCCCATATAGTACACCTAGTACAATAATGGAGAATGGAACTTCTACTGGTATAAGAGTTTATAATATCAGAAAAGTAGGTGATGATATGTTATTTAATGTAGAATATATAACTGAACCTTCTAATGTAATTACAGATGTTACTTTAAATAATAAACTTTTAACAATTACAACGACTGGATTAATAGGTAAAAATTTAGAAATAGGTTTTAATAACAATGATTATATTCAATTCAACGTATCTAGTAATGAAATGACTATAGATCTTTCGACCGGCGATTATAACACTAAATTTACTGATAATATTGAGGTTAATAAAGAATCACCATATAATGGGTTTAATATTTTAAATATTCGAGCAGCTGTCAATTCGTTTACTAATGATATTAGCCAAAGACCTTTTAACTATAATTATACATTTGAATTTATAGAACCTTAATTATAACAAATCGTATAAATATTATATCGGTAATCTGAATTGAATTTAAAATATATGTAATTTTAATGTTATTACTTATATTTATAAATGAGCAATAATAATAATGAAAAGTTAAAAATTAACCATGTACTATCTACAGATGAACAGCAAAAAAATTTTTTTCTTTCGAACTTAAGTGAACAATTTAGAGCTTACTATATTGCTCGTGGTTCAGTAACTGCTAATTATTATTCTGATTGGAATGAAGAAATGACAAACGAACCATCAAAACAATTAAAAATAGATCCCTCTATTTCAACAAACCAACAACAACATACTTATTTTTTATCAAATTTAAGTGAACAATTTAGAGGTTATTATATTGCACGTGGTTCAGTAACTGCAAATCATTTTGATACTTTACCAGAACCCTCTGAACCAGAACCAGAGCCAGAGCCAGAGCCAGAGCCAGAGCCAGAGCCAGAGCCAGAGCCAGAGCCAGAGCCAGAGCCAGAGCCAGAACCAGAGCCAGAACCAGAGCCAGAGCCTGATCCAAACGCAGTAAAAGTTTTTTATGTTTATGATAAAAACTATTTATCATCAGTAAATGAATTAAAAACATTAAGAACGGATCAAGGCTATAATGTAGAAACATATGAAATGCAATCTGGAGATACTTATACTTCTATCAAAAATTTAATTGATACAAAATATAATGAAAATAATAATTTAAAATATGTTTTATTATTTGGTTCAATAGAAGAAGTGCCAACGTTAATGAAGGAAGGTATAAATGAAGCTGCATATTCATCTATCTACAATCAAATTACCGATAAAGCAGCAAGTGATATTTCTTATGGCATGATAAACGATGTATATACCATAATTATAGGTAGATTAAGTCCAGGTGATAATATATATGTAACAGGTAATAATTCACCAGAATTAACTAGTGTAGAAAAACAAACCAATATTCAAAATCAAATAGACAAAATCAAATCGTATGAATCAATCATAGATGAAATACAAGCAAATACTTATGGAAATTTAAATGCAGATTTCCCTAAAAAAATTATAGGTATTGCTAGTAATGAAGGAACCGGTGGAGGCATTGATGGACTTGCCGATAATGCTTATATGAGACAAGAATTAGAACGATTTAGTAATTCTAATTTGGATTGTCATTACACAGAATTATACCAATCGGTAGGAAATGCTGGACATATAGGTGATCCAAATAATGTTAGTAATAATTCAAATGAGTACGATAATCAAGGAGATCCATCATCGGCAAATTTAACAACAGAAATGAATCAAGGTTCCTCCTTATTATTATATGCAGGACATGCAAACGAAGTATCACTAACTACAACAAATTTTAGTGTTAGTCATGTTCAAAATTTAACAAATATTAATAAATACTTTTTAGGATGTGTCGTCGGTTGTTCAGTCGGTTCACATGATGAATCTTATATGGGATTATCTGAATATTTACAAACCAAAAAAGATGCAGGATCCGTTGCTTTCTTTTGTTCTTCCATTTTACAAAGTTGGCAACCTCCTATGCATATGCAACGAAAATTAAATACAACCATTTTAGAGGCACAATCTGTTAAGACAATAGGTGAATTATTTAAAGAAGCAGTATTGGTTCAAGAATTCAAAGATAATTCTGATTTTTGGTATTATCATATTTTGGGTGATCCTTGTACTAGATATGTATTAACCTTACCTGAATTAAAATCTTCTACTTCTTCTGAACCAGAACCTGAACCAGAACCTGAACCAGAACCTGAACCTGAACCAGAACCAGAACCTGAACCAGAGGTCCCAGTAAATATATACGTAAGTGGTGGTTCAGAGAATGAAGAACCTTATTATGATTTTTATTCAGATAAAAATGGTACAAATAAATTAACTAATTTAATAATGGATACAACAAAATCTTATAAATTTGAAAGAATAAATAATGTTTCTTCTCATCCCTTTTATATAAGCGATCAAGGTTATAAAAATGCAAGTTCATCAGCAATAACAATTACTGGCGATGGAAGTGCAGGTAGTGGAATTACAGGATCACAATCATTCACTTTAACATTTAATACTTTTGATATAAATGCAGATACTTTAAGTTATTATTGTACGGCACATTTAAGTATGATATCAACATTTTCTTTTTCAGAACCAGAGCCTGAAGCAGAGCAAAAAGCCGATTTTAATATAGAATCAAATTCATCTTATGACGAAAATACCAATTTAATTTCAATCAAAATAAATAATATAGGTAATATTGCCTCTACAGGATATAATGATAAAGATTGGCGTAGAATTTTTGAAGTAACAACCGATTTTAGTGCTTCAGAATCAATTCAAGAATTACCTGCCGGAACACCTCTATATGTTGCTCAAAATGGAACAACAACCACATATTATCCAAAATCTCAAGGAGGATGGACAGATGTTCCTATATCAAATCTAACTATTACTTCTGAAAATAATAAATATAGTATAGATGATAATTATATTTCAACATCATCAGGATCATTTTATATTAATACTACACCATTACATGATGTAAATGATATCATAACATTAGAATTCAACGTTAATACAACTGGAACAAATAAATTTGAAGAAGGTAAAACATATATTTTCTGTGCCGATGATACACCTTATTATTCATCACCCCAACAAGGAGATACGGAAGAAATAATTGATGATTTAGATAATCCAAGTAACAACTTTTTTGTATGGACAATACCAGTCAATACAAATGCAGAGCCAGAACCAGAGCCAGAACCAGAACCAGAATCAGATCCTAATAACATAGTTAATTTATTATATACAGATTCTAGATTAGATAGTATTGTAACAGATACTAAAAATATACTAGATGATATATTAACATCAAATAATGTATCTGAATCTTATGATATTAATGTATATGTAGATGATACAATGGAAGCAGGTATATTAGGTCAAGCATCATGGTCCACAAAACAAATTTGGTTAAATGCAAGCAATTTAAATAATACAAGCACTTTTAAATTAAATGATGTAGCAGTTGATATGAATGTTCCTGTATTACTTCACGAAATAATGCATGTTCTCGGATTAGTAGGTATTGGCACTGGTGCACAATATGCAAATGGTGATAATGATACTCCTCCAAATGTATATACTGGATCTAATGGTGTTGCGAAATACAAAGCAGTATTGGCTTCAAATACTAAAAGTACTGAAAATATTAATTATATTCCTATGGAAGATGATTTTGGTGGAGGAACGGCTATGGCACATTTTGAAGAAGGAGAAGATGGAGATGGAAATGGTAATTATGTTGGGGATGAAACACGTGAAATTGATGGAACTATATATCCAGTATTAAGAAATGAATTAATGACCGGATTTTTAAATAGCGGTGATAATTATTTAACACCAATGACACTTGGATTATTAGAAGACAATGGTTTTGGTGTAAATTATAATTCATCATATGTAGTATCTACAGGAACAAATTTTTGGTGGATTCCAGACAATAGTTCAATTTTAAATAATTCTATTATGAATCAACAATTAAAATTAAAAGGAAAAAAATGTAAAAATTGTAAAGTAATATTATAAATGATAAATAATTTTATAATTATATTATTTATCATTGAATTTTATATTCCACTTTTTATCTTATCTTTGAAATTTGGAAATACATTCCCAGATTTTTGCGGATTCTTGCATGTTATAAGCACCGCGTCTTTGCGCCAAATTTAAAAAGGACACAAATAAATTCAATGCAATATTTTCATCTTTTACCTCAACATCAGTTAAATTAATAGAAGGTTCTGCTTGAGAAGCTGCTTGGGGGGCGGGTTGAGAAACTTGTTGAGAAGTTGCTTGAGAAGCTTGTGAAGTATTTTCAGATACATCCATTTGGATATTTTGTTGAGATTCACTCATTATTATAATAATAAAAATATTATTTAAATCTTTTTATTATATTATTAATTTTATTATAATTTATAAATTAATTGGTTCCCCATAATTTACACGATCGTCCGTTATTATCTTCTTGTTTTTTTATTTCTTCATTTGTTTCATTTATGATTTCTTTATTTTCTGTATAATTTTTAACAAATTCATTTCTGGCTTTTATCCAATTATTCTTTTGTTCTCCATTTAAATTACATGTATTTCCATGACATTTCCCTTTATACCAATAAAAATCAATATTTTGTCCAACATTATCTTCCGTAAATAATGGAGTCCCAGTTGATGAAGTTGGAACACAATTATAATTTTTTTCATCAAATCCATTAACAGCAGCACAACAATTAACAAATTGAGAACAATTTTCAAATGACAATGTTTTACAAGCCGCCTTATGTTTATTAATATCAGTTTTAATAGCTTCACAAAATCCTAATCCCTTTGTTCTCCAAAAATTTTCAGGTGTTAAGTTATAAGAAGAATAATTTACACCTGTTCCAGAGGTGGTGGTTCCAGAGGTGGTAGTTCCAGAGGTGGTAGTTCCAGAGGTATCTGTGCCTGTATGGGTATGTTGATTAGTATCAGCTCCAGAAGCCGAATTATAACCTTCAATTATATATTTAGATTCTAATGTAGTATTTTCATCTGTTGTAAAATCCCATTCAATAAATCTTAAAATTCCTACCATAATAACAAGTATCATAAAAGCAGCACCAATTTTCATATAGTTAGCTTGTAAATACAATGACATAGGCGAAGGAGATGAATTTGTATTCATAAATAAATATTGTAATAATTTACCTGAACAAATAAATAAAATAATTGTAAATACTATTTTTATCATATTTTCACTAAATTCCATTTTATATAATATATGGTTATATATTTTCTATTGTAAATTTTTATTGTAATTTCTATTGTAAATCTTCTAATATAAATCCTTCGGACGTTTTAGTTTTTTTATGCCCTTTTTTATTTTTATGCATTTTTAAATGACATTTTTCACATACATTCATTAAATTCCCATTTACATCTTTATGAAATGTATTAATAAATCCTGTTTTTTTATCAGCTTTACTCTGATGCTGTAAATGATGCGTCTCCGAAGACATATCTTCTTTACATAATTCACATAAACCTCTTATCTTATCATTATTGTATCTACAAACTTTATAATCCAACACACCTTTTTTATTAGAATATTTATTTCTAATATTATGTGCATAATCTAAGAAGTGTTTGGGCATATGTAAATATTTACATACTTCTAGACCATACATAGAATCACCAGGTCCTTCTTTAAGGGTTCGATAATAAATCAAATTATCCGTTTCTTTATTATATTGAACAGACATATGTTTAATTGACATCTTTACCTTATTTTTAATTTCTTCATATTCCACGATTTCATGAATATGGGTTGCAAATATGAAATTTGATTTTTGACTATACAAATATTCTATTCCTGATAAAATAATACCTATAGCCGAATCATTTTCAGTTCCAGAACATAATTCATCGCCTAATATTAAACTATTTTCATTACAATTTTTTAATATATTATTCAATTCCAACATTTCTACTGCAAATGTAGACAAACCTTTAAATATATTATCGTTCCCTATAATTCTAGTAAATATATGATGATATGGTTTGTAAATTAAATTACTACATGGAACAAAAAATCCGGTTTGTGCCATAATTATACAAATACCAATTGATTTGATCAAACAACTTTTCCCAATTGCATTAATACCATATAACAAAATACCCAAATTATCATTATTTAATATTAAATCATTTGTAACATAAGTTTCATCATGTAATAAATTTTCAATTAAAGGATGTCTTAATCCCTCAACTTGAAAAAAGGCACTATCATTTGAATCATCTATTGCCGGTTTTGAATAATGATAAAGTTTTGCAACATGGGCTTTGTTATAGATGACATCGATAATCGCAATAAACTTAACAACTATGTCTATTTTTTCACTATTTATGGATAAATTTTTTACAATATTTTTATAACTATTATGTAAAGATTCAATCATTATACTTTTTGATATTTGAATTGTTTTACATAATTCTTTAATTTCATGACTTTCGATATGACTATTATTACTATTTCCATAAGCTGTTTTTTGTAATAATTTATTATTAATAAGAAATTCCTTCTTTTTTTGATCATAACTGGATTTATAGGTTATTGTCGATGAATCTTGTTTCATTAATTCATCTATTAATAATTTTGCACGTCGAGAAGTTGTTTGGAGTGAAAATCCACTTTTATCCGTCTCTTTAATAGAAACAAATTTGTTTGTTTTGGATTTTTTTTCCTTACTTTTAAGAACAACATCAAAATATTCTTCCAGAGCAATTAGTTTATCATATGATTCTATGTAGGTTTTAACATTCTCATCATGAGATTCAAATACTCCTTTTTTAATAATATTTTCTTCAAAATCCAAACTACATATATTTTTACATTTATTAATACATAAAAAATTTATAAATTCTGATTGTAAATGTTCACAAATAAATATAATATCCTCATTAATAAATTTTTGGATATATTTTTTTATTTGTTTATCTTTCATCAAAATTTTATATAAATCGTTGATTACAGATAAATTGCTATGCAAATTATATAGTTCATTTGGTGTAATAGTATGTAAAAAGAATTTCCTATTAATTTTTTCCAAATCTTTAATAATGAGTAATTTATCTCTCGTCTCTTTTATTTTCTCTTTTTTCAAAATATGATCACAAATATTGTATTCATCTATTAATTTTTCTGAATCATGTATGGGGTGTGTAATAATATGATTAATTTGTCTTTTACCCATAGGAGTAATACATAAATTCAATAATTCTTCCACAGAATTAAATTTACTATTTTTTTTTTCATCAGAATTCACCATATTTAATTGTTTTAAACTATGATTTCCTAGAATAGTTCTATATCCAGAATTTTCATATTTGGGCACATTTATTTTTTGAAGAAGATTTGGATTATGTTGGCTAATAAAATATAATAAATAACAAAATGATTGACAGGCTACTTCATAATAATATAAATCATTCATATTTTGATCTTGAAAATAATAATGCATAGTTTCTTTTTGATATATCTGTTTCATACATTTTTTGGCTTTTATAATGTTATCATTTTCATTTTGATTTTGATTTTCTATATCATTTTGATTTTCTATATCATTTTGATTTTCTATATCATTTTGATTTTCTATATCATTTTGATTTTCTATATCATTCTCTTTATTATTTTCATTTAAATCTATTTTATGTATACAATTTGTTTGAATAGATGCAAAATTAATCAAACTATCAATATATTTATTATCATTTAAATCATAAATTAATATAATTTCACTAGGATTATAAATAGATATAAACAATTCTAATTCATCAAAAATAGTATTATGTTTTATTAATTCTTCTTCATATTCAAAAATAGCCGATTTCCCTGTAAAAATATCTATATTTGATATACCAATAATAATAGATTTGGATGATTTTTGACACCATATACACGTAATATTATTCGATATTTTAACAGAATCATTCGAAAAATAAGTTCCCGGTGAATATATATTAGAAAGAGTCCTAATAATATTTCCGGCTTCCATTTGTTGTTCATAGACTGCTACAGTATAATTATGTTCTTGCATTTTTTTCAAATATTTTTCTAGAATATAATCTCTTGTGCCAAAACCTGCCATAACCACATTATCTTTTCCTATACATTGTTTTTTATCTGCAATTTCAATCTCGCAAATAGAAGTTATATCCTGTATACAACTTCCTACAAATTTTCCTTTCTTCTTAAGTCCATATATTTCAAAAAAGCTTCCTACTTGCATAAGTACAACACTTTTCTCTCCATATTTTTTTTTGAGTTCTTCTGTTTTTAAAAAATAGTCTTTAATTAAAGCCATCTACTTAATAATATTAAATTATTTTCTTTAATATTATTTCACATAAATTATTATCATACGATTTACATTTGTTCTTCTGAATCATCATTTAAATAATTATGAACTAAATTTTCACTATTTATATTTTTCACTTCCCCACATAAATGTAATGTTTCATACATTTTTCTCAAAACATCATTAGGAGCATTACTACCAATCTTTAATAAATAATGTGATTTTAAATATTTTTTCACATCTTCTATTGATGTTTGTTTTAATAAACTATGTTCATGTTGTATATTTTTTCTAGTAGTAGAATTTTTTACTAAAACAGATACCTTATTATTTTGTTTTCCGTAATGATTTTCTACTTTGGTTGTTCGTTTTTTTAATGTAGTTGTTGTTGTTGCATTTTTTATTTTATTCTTTTTCTTTTGTTGTTTTAATTCCTCATGTTTTAATTTTCTTCTTAGACTTTGTAATTTTAATTCTCTTTCCGTTATTTCTATATTTTTATTAGCAATAGGCTTATTAGCAACAGGCTTATTAGCAATAGGCTTATTAGCAACAGGCTTATTAACAATAGAAGTACTAGCAACAGGATTAGAATTCATTTTATTTATATTCAAACCAAATGATAAAGGTGTGTTATTTGATTGAATAGAAGGAATAATATTTTCATTTGTTGATATTGGTATTGGTTCATCATAAACTTTTTGCGTACTCCTTTTCCATTGCCTCCATGTAGGTTTTGAACCATTTTTTAAACAACCATAAGGAGGACTATAAATATGATCAGGTGATAAATTTACATTATTTGATACATTATTTGATACATTATTTGATACATCATTTGATACATCATTTGATACATCATTTAATTCAGGAGGTAAAAAAACATTTGCATCGATTGTATTTTCTTCTTGTTTTTCTCTCTGTGATTTTTTCATTGTTTTATTTTTTTTTTGTATTGTATTTAAATAATCTAGATGAGAATGAAAGTCATTACTAAATTGTTCCTCTTTGGAACTTACAATTGTATTATTTTCATAATCTTTTTCCCGATTTTTTGCATGATGTTTTATTCTTTTTAACAACGCCCTTTTTACAGAATTTGTTTTAATAAAGGGTTTGGATTGTATTATTTTTTCCTTTTTTTTTCTTGTTTTATTTGTACTAAATAGATCAGGATTAATTTGTATCGTTTTTTTTGTAGACATATTTATTAATACTACAAAAAAACCTAAAAGATTATACTAAAAGATTATACTAAATATATCAGGTTGCTTATTAATTTATACCATGGAGTTAACACACATGGAGTAGAAAATTCTATTTACAAAATATAATAAAAAGGGTTGAAATACCATAAAAAAACTAGTAAATCCATCTACTTTGCGTCCTTTCATTAATAATCCTAAAAGTGATAATACAGCAATTACGAAGAATACAAATGCAAAAATACTTAAGAAATAAAAATACATACACCATTCTTTGCCAACAGGGCTAAATAAGTAATTCATGATTTCAGTCATTATAAATTATATAAATATTTTTTTTAAACATAAAGAGTGTTATGAATTTCTTTTGTTATTCTTTCATGTTCTATTTGTTGTTTATTTTCATTTTCTAAATAAGATTTATATCCATTGTCTAAATCTTCCATCGTTAATTTCTTTTTTTCACAATCTAATTTACAGAATATTCTTCTTCCATGTGCAATTTTTACTTTGGAAAATAATGTTTCCATGTCTCTACCATAATGTTTAAATGTCGCCATTTTTGATTCAAACCATTCATCTTTTAAATCTTCATCATCTATTTTCCATTGATTATCAAATACTTGTTTTTTAAAAATTAATTTTAATTCATCAGATTTATAATCATCTGTTTTAAATCTCCATGGAAATCTCGATTCTAACCCTTGATTAAAACTAAAGAAACATTCATTTAATTCATGTTCATATCCTGCAATAATAACCATAATATCATCTTTATGATTACTTAATGCCTCACATAAAGTGTCTAATGCCTCTTTCGCAAAACTATCTTTTTTTTCACTATTACCTAATGCATATGCTTCATCGATAAATAATACACCGCCTAAACATTCTTCAATTAACTCTTTTGTTTTCATAGCGGTTTGACCCAAATATCCGGCTATAAAATCGGAACGTGTCGCTTTTTTGAAAAATCCTTTTCTTAAAATACCTAATTTACTATAAATTTTCCCCATTATTTTTGCTACTTCTGTTTTTCCAGTTCCAGGAGGACCATATATTACCGTATGTAAAAAATCATTATTACTATTATTTGTGCATATTTCAGTTTCTGGTTGAGATCCAAATGCTCCTCCAAGATCTAAGCCTGCAAATATTCCACCTTTTAATCCTAATGATGGTGGTTTTGGTTTTTTATTCTTTTTTTCTTCTTCTTTTTTTTTATTTTTCGCCTCATTAATATGTAAATCTTGAATAAAATACAATATTTGATCCACGATATTTATTTTTAAATTATGCATACCGATCATGTTATTTAACTCAATTAAATCCGGTTTAATATCATGCATTGCTTGCATATTAATATTATATTCAATATTTGATTTTATGGGATAATTATTAATCATCGTTATTAGATCTTCAATATTATTAATAACTACATCAACATTTTTCTTTACTTTTACAATGGAAAGTTCGTCTTCTATTTTCATTAATTTTCTTTCTTTCGCTTCTTTATTTTTAGGATCATTCGGATTATTTGAATTATTTGGATTCAAGGGTATTAATAATTGTTTATTCGGTAAATTAATATAAGGATTAAAAGAAGGCGCATTCGGATTCATGGTTGTTCCAGAATCTTTATAATTTTTATTTTTATTCATAAATAACAAATCATTTATATTTGGATTAATATTTATATTCGGATTTTTATATTTGTTATCTAAATCCGATAAAAAATCTTTTAATTTTTTATTTTCATTTTTTTCATTATTTTTATTATTCATATTTTTATTTTCATTCTTATCTTTAATATTTAATTTAATTTTTGTATCTTTTTTATCACTTTCCTCATTACTTTCTTCTTCACTTTTTTCCTTATTACTTTTATTATTTTCATCTAATAATAAATGGTATTCATTTAATTTTTTATTAGATTTATCTAAATTTCTTAATTCTTCATCTAAGATAGTTATTTCTGCAATTAATTTTAATATTTCTTCCATATTATTCACACCATTTAATAAATCATTATTAGATACATCATCTTTGGCTAAATCATTATATAGTAAATCATTTGATAAAGGATCTAAATCATTTAAATCATTATTAGATAAATCTAAATTTAAATCTAAATTTAAATCTAAATCTGAATCTGACAAATCGTTATTAGATAAATCGTTATTAGATAAATCGTTATTAGATAAATCATTATTAGATAAATCATTTCCATCATTGGAAGAATTATTTCCAGATAAATCTTTATTTAATGTCATATATATAATCCATTATATTATTTAATCCAAATATAATTATATTATATAATCCAAATAATTTAAAAATAAATTGAATTAAAAAATTAATATGAATTTAAACGAAAATATGAGTGATACTAATAAAATGGAAAAAAATATTGAAGATCCTTGGTCAATAATTGAATCTTATTTTAAGAATTGTCATTTGGAACAATTAGTTAGACATCAATTAGAATCATACAATGATTTCGTTAATTTTCAAATTATTAAAACAATTGAAATGTTTAATCCAGTTATCATAAAATCTGAAAATGATTATGATGAAAAATTAGACAAATATAAATTAGAAATTTACATTACTTTTGAAAATTTTAATACATACAGACCTCAAATTCATGAGAATAATGGAGCAACAAAATTAATGTTTCCTCAAGAGGCAAGATTGCGTAATTTTACTTATGCGTCTAATATGACAGTTGATTTAAATATTAAATATATGATTCGAACAGGTGAAAATCTAGATAATTGCCAAACAATTCTTAAAAATATTCCGAAAATTCAAATAGGTAAATTACCTATTATGTTAAAATCTTCATTATGTGTACTTAAACAATATAATCATGTAGAAAATGAAACACTAGGAGAGTGTAATTTTGATGCAGGTGGTTATTTTATTATTAATGGTTCAGAAAAAACCGTATTAGGACAAGAAAGAGCAGCTGAAAATCAAGTATATTGTTTTAATGTAAGTAAAAGTAATAAGTGGTCATGGATGGCTGAAATAAAGTCAGTTCCTGATTTCAAACAAATTTCCCCAAAACAAATTAATATGATGATTTCTACTAAAAACAATGGATTTGGTTATGGAATTTATATTCAAATACCTAGAATAAAACAACCATTACCATTATTTATTATTTTTAGAGCATTGGGTATTTTATCAGATGAAGAAATATGTGATACCATTTTATTAGATATAAATGATAAAAACAATAAAGAAATGTTGTTATTTTTAAAAGGTTCTATTATAGAATCAAATACTATTTTAACCAAAGAATCAGCATTACAATATATTACAAATAACGTAATGTTTACTCCTATTAATATGAATCAGGAGCAAGGAAAGAAAAAGAAGAGTGAATTTACATTAGAAGTAATAAATAATGATTTATTTCCTCATTGTTCTACTATTTTACAAAAAAAATATTTCCTAGGCTACATGACAAATAAATTGATGAAAGCTTATTTTGGTATTAATAATCCAGATGATAGAGATTCTTATAATAATAAAAGAATTGATTTATGTGGAATATTGTTGAATAATTTATTCAGAAATTATTTTAATAAATTAGTGAAAGATATGCAAAAACAAATTGTGCGTGAAATTAATAATGGTTCATGGCAATCTACAGAAGATTATAATAATATTATTAATCTAACCAACATTTATAAAATTATAAAATCCACAACTATTGAAAATGGTTTAAAACGTGCCTTAGCGACAGGAGATTTTGGAATAAAACACACCAATAGTAATAAGGTAGGTGTTGCACAAGTATTAAGTAGATTAACTTATATTTCTAGTTTAAGTCATCTGAGAAGAATCAATACACCTATTGATAAAAGTGGTAAATTAATTCCTCCTAGAAAATTACACAATACTATTTGGGGGTTTTTATGTCCTGCAGAGACTCCAGAAGGCCAATCAGTAGGCGTTGTAAAGAATTTGAGTTATATGACACATGTAACTATACCCACCGAATCAGAAAGTTTATATACCTATATAACAACACGTATCAAATTAATAGAAGATTGTAATAAAATGGATTTATTTAATAATACTAAGGTTTTTATAAATGGATGTTGGTTAGGAGTTTCTGATAATCCAATTCAGTTATTTAAATTATTAAAAGAAATGAAATATAAAGGAATTATTAATATTTATACTTCCGTTGTATTTAATTATAATAACAATGAAATTCGTGTTTGTAATGATGCTGGTAGATTAACTAGACCTGTATTCAAAGTAAAAAATAATAATATCATGTTAACAAATAATATCATTAAAAAATTAAATAAAAATGAGATAAAATGGAATGATTTATTATTAGATACCATATTAGATGAATCCATTGTTGAATATATTGATCCGTTGGAGCAAAATTATAGTTTGATAGCCATGAAACCGATTAATTTACATGAAAATACGAAAAATTTATTTAAATATACTCATTGTGAAATTCACCCAAGTACAATATTTGGAATTTTGGCTTCTTGTATTCCATTCCCGGAACACAACCAATCGCCTAGAAACACTTACCAATGTTTAGATCCAAAAGAAGAAGTTTGGATGTCATCTGGAATTAAAAAACCAATTGGTGAAATTATGATTGGAGAAAAGGTTTTATCATTTGATCCAGAAAATATGGAAATTACATCAACCAAAGTTATTAATCATTTTATTCGTAAAAATGAGTATCCTATATATAAATTAACTACCATTAGTGGTCGTGAAATAACTGCTACAGAAGATCATAAATTTATGACAAATAATGGATGGAAAACGATAGGTGATATGATACATAATAATCAATTAAAAATTGGTATTTGTATGACAAATTATATGAATAATATTGTCAATATTCAAGAAAGTCAATTAATATTGAATGAAACTCAATTTATTGAAAAAATGCGTGCTTTGAATATTGATGAAACAAAAAATAGAAAAATTAACAAACTACAACAATATATTAATCATTTAAAAACCAAAAATTTACTACCTCTTAATAATAATAATGATAAATTATGTATACTATCTAGAATATTAGGATTTTTATATGCGGATGGTTCTATAAATATATATGAAAAAAATAGAAATAACAAGTATAATTATAAAGAATTTCAATGTTCGTTTGATTTTGGCCAAATGGAAGATGCTGTTCAATTTAATAATGATGTAATAGAATGTGGATTTAATCCTTCGAAAATTATTTTTGGAACAAGAACATTTACACCTTTAGATAGTGAACGTTCACAAACTCATAATACATTTTCATGTACATATAATGGTTGTTTCCCTGCATTCTTAATGTCATTAGATATTTCATATGGAAAAAAAACGACAACAAAACGTAATATAATACCAGAATGGATCATGAATACCAATGAATATAGTAAACAATTCATAAAAGGATTTCAAGGTGGAGATGGATGTAAAATATCTTGGTTTAAAACAATTGATAGTAGGAAAAAAGATCCAACAACATATATTATTCGAACCGCAAATACAAGTCAACAAATTCATCCTGATTATAAAGAAAGTTTAATTTATTTTATGACACAATGTCAGAAAATATTAAATCAAAATGGTATAAAAACTACAGGTAAAATCACCGAACAAAAAATTTCAGATACCCGTGTTTGTATATCATATACTATATCTAGTAATCATGATAATTTGATAAATTATTTTGATACTATTGGATATGCATATGCACAAACCAAAAATAATAAATCATTTCAAGTGATAGAATATTTAAAATCAAAAAAAAGAAATACAAATAAAGATAAAAATGTAGATAAATATCTAGAATTTGACGAATGGCAAAATAGAAACATGATTGAACAAAATGGATTTTTATATGTAAATATAGAATCAATCAAAAAAGAACCCGATGGATTAATTTCTGATATTGAAGTAGAAAGTGAAAACCATTCATTTATTGCTTCTCAGTTTGCTAGTAGTAATTGTGCAATGGGGAAGCAAGCGATGGGTGTATATGTCACAAACTATATTAATAGAATGGATAAAACAGCATATGTTCTTTCCTATCCAGGTCGTCCATTAGTTGATACGCGAATTATGAATATGATTGAACTAAATAACATTCCTTCAGGATGTATGGTTGTGGTAGCAATTATGACACATTCTGGATATAATCAAGAAGATAGTATATTATTTAATCAAGGTTCAGTAGATAGAGGATTATTTCAAGCCTCTATATTTCATACAGAAAAGGATGAAGATAAGAAGGTACATGGTGATGAAGAAATTCGCTGTAAACCAGATCCTTCAAAAACGAAGAGTATTAAATTCGGAAATTATGATAAAATTAATAGTAAAGGTATTGTTCCTGAAAATACGTTAGTTGAAAATCGTGATGTTATTATTGCAAAAATGATTCCTATTAAAGAAAATAAAAATGACAATACAAAAATCATTAAATATGAAGATCAAAGTCGAGTGTATAGAACAAATGAAGAAACTTATATTGATAAAAATTTTATTGATCGAAATGGGGATGGTTATAATTTTTGTAAAGTAAGACTCAGAAATTTAAGAAAACCAGTTATTGGGGATAAATTTAGTTCACGCCATGGTCAAAAAGGAACTATTGGTAATATTATTCCTGAGGAAGATATGCCCTTTACAAGTGAAGGATTGAAACCAGATATTATAATCAATCCTCATGCTATTCCAAGTAGAATGACTATTGCACAATTAAAAGAAACATTATTAGGAAAAGTGTTACTTCAATTAGGCTTGTTTGGTGATGGAACTAGTTTTGGTGAATTCGATATCAAAGATATCTGTACAGAATTATCAAATAATAATTATGAAAGTCATGGAAATGAACTATTATATGATGGTTTAACTGGTTCTCAAATAGAAACATCCATATTTATAGGTCCCTGTTTTTATCAACGATTAAAACATATGGTTGCCGATAAACAACATAGTAGATCTATTGGTCCCATGGTAAATTTAACCAGACAACCGGCAGAAGGAAGAAGCCGTGATGGTGGATTACGATTTGGAGAAATGGAAAGGGATGCAACTATTTCACATGGTGCAGCTAATTTTACCAAAGAAAGAGTATATGACGCATCTGATAAATTTCAAGTATTTACATGTAATTTATGCGGTATGATCGTATCATATAATGATACCATGCATATTCACGAATGTAAAACTTGTAAAAACACAATTAATTTTTCAAAAGTAAATATTCCTTATAGTTGTAAACTTCTTTTTCAAGAATTGATTACAATGAATATCGCCCCTAGAATAATTACAGAATAGTTTTAGCAACAATAAGAATACATTTTTTTATATTTCTATTTATATATATAATGGTTCGTTTTGCTATATTTCCTAAATCGGTTCCTCAAGGTACTTATCCCAATGTAAAAGGTTCATCTGTTCAAAAACCTAAACCAGTAATAGATTCTAGTGAAAGATCAAGAGATAGATTTCTTTTAAGAAATGCATGGAATACAAATAGTTATCCAGCACCTGCCCCTAAAACAAATATGGGTTCATTTAGAGCTGTAAATAATGCCGGAGATCTTTTAAGTAGAAAAAATTATACATGTGGTGGCGCTAATATGATAACAAGTAGACCAGGCACAATGATTATGACAACTAAGGATGGTGGACAAAGATCCTCATGTGATGGTTCAGGTATTCCTCCTTCTACATGTAATGTCAAATATGTATATGATTCTTCTGATTTTACAAAACACAAAAAATTAAAAGCTGAAAATTATAGTTATAGCATTCCTGATTACACTTATGGTGGGGCCAATAATGGAACAACCCAAAGTGTCATTAATCGTGTTAGACGTTAATTTAAATTAATTTTATTTTAATAATATATAATGAATAATCTTAAAAATTATATGTTATCATCGAATGGATCTAGAAATTATTCTGTAAGTAGTGGTTCAAACAATAGATATAGTGGAAATGCTGTGTTAAAGGGTAAAGGTGCTATGCCTGCCAAATTTTATCCTTCTAATGGTTCTAATATGTTTTCAATGGCTCGCAGTACATATAGAAATGATGCCGGAGGAGGACAAAATTATTATGATTCATCACAACATATTTATTTAAAAAAAAACAACGCAATAGGTCAATCTAGTTATACATCTAATGATTTAGCATTTTCCAGTAAAGATAATAATGTTGTAAAACAATCATTGCGACATGTTAGAAGTGGAGGTTCTGTTGCACCTAAAAAAAAAGGTTATTATAATAAGTGAGTACAAATTTATATATTGATATGAATATTTTTTTTTATTTATAAATTATATATAATGAACATGAATAAATATTTCGTCGAATTTTTAGGAACTATGTTTTTCCTTTTTGTTATTTTAATGTCTAGTAGCATTGGTCCATCTGAACTTCAACCTGTTATTATTGGTGCTGGTTTAGCAATTGCTATTTTTGTAGGTGGAAAAATTTCTGGAGGTAATTTTAATCCTGCTGTATCTGTAATGATGACTGCTGCCAATAAATTAAGCACCAGTGATTTATTACCATACATTATTGCTCAAATATTAGGTGGTTTAGCTGCTTTACAATTAACAAAGGTAATGAAATTTTAAATAAAATGTACAAAATAAAATGCACAATATAATATTTATTATTTAATATAATTATATATTATATATGACTTCCATAAAAAATAAAAAAAGAACCAATTATCAATCTACACAGAAATATAAAAAAAATAAAAAATACAATAAGAAAACAAATAAATATTCTAGAAAAAACATTAAAAAAAGAACTAAAAAAAGACGTTCTAAAAAACATTCTAGAAAAAACATTAAAAGAATTAAATTACGTTATAAAAAACGTGGAGGAGGAGAAATACAAACATCTTATTGGTCTCCCATGAGAAAATTAGATTATAATCCTAGTGTTGATAATACTAATAATACTAATGAAATTAATACACCTGCATATAATTGTCGTAATCCTGTTTCTGTTGTTCAAAATGGAGGTAATTGCCCATATATGGCAAAGGGTGCAAGTTCATATGCCCTTAATCCTCGCGGATTATCTAATGGATTAATAATTGAAAATAATAATGAAAATAATAATGAAAATAATAATGAAAATAATAATGAAAATAATGATCCTTCGATTCTTTTTGGCGGGGGATTATTTAAAACAAAATATTCAAGACCTAAAGTAGTTAAAGCTACTAATAAAACTAATACAATAACTAAACAAGTAAAAGGTAGCATTAGTGATCATATACGTAGTACAAGAACCAATACAAAAAACAATACAAAAACCAGCACAAGAACAAACACAAAAACTAGCACAAAAAAATAAATAAATTTATATTGTATTTTAATTTTTGTTAATATGAAAAACATTTATTAAACATTTACCTTTCATTGGATCTTTTTTTGGTTTAATTTCTTTTTTCTGCCCAGGTTCATATAAAACACTATATTCTCCATAATGACGAGAATCACTATGATATACTTGATAATTTTCTTTCATATAATAAGTCAAACGCTTTTTCCATTGATTTTGAAATAATTCATGATTATCAACTATATCTATTACTAGCGGTTGTATATGTTTTGTACGTAAAATTCTACCGATTGATTGTGTAACATCTGTTTTGGGCGTAGCCATAACTAATGTTGTTAACGTTTTTATATCCAATGCTTCAGATGCCATTGCATAAGTTGCAATAATAATTTGTTTGGTTTCGCTTATTTTCAAATCTTTTTCCTTCATTCCTCCAACATAATATCCAATGCTATCATAACCTTTGTTTTCTAATGATTTATAAAAATAGGTTAATAGATTTTTATTATGCGCCAATATCATTAATTGTTGTTTGTCATTACTTTTTAATGTATCTATAATTACTTTTATTATATATTCATTTCTAGGATTATAAGAACATAATTTGGAAATCATTGTGCTATATGCTGGATTTCCTCTATAATCATATTTTACATCATTAAATTCTTCATCGTTGGTTAAAAAGGTATGAGCTTTCACAATTACTTTATCATTGCCATCACGTTTTTCTTTGTAAATTATATCTCCTAAAAACATTTTAAATACTTTTGATAATCCATCTTTACGCTGCATAGTAGCTGATAATCCTAATACATAGGGAGTTACAATTTTAAACAATGATCTTACGAAAACTTCAGCAGCAATATGATGCACTTCATCAACCACCGTTAATCCAAATGAGGAAAATAAATCACTAGGATAATCTTTCATAGATAATGATTGTAGCATACCAATAACAATATCTTTGTCATCAATATCAATAATTTGTCCCTGAATGCGTCCAATTTTTGCATGGGGTAAAAATTGTTCTATTCTTTCTATCCATTGATTTAATAAAAATCCTTTATGTACAATAACCAATGTTTTCTTTTTCACTTTGGATATAATATCTAATGCACAAATTGTTTTTCCTCTACCACATGGCACTTCTAACAATCCTCCCCCATCACCATTGTTTATACTTTTCATATAGGTATTTACAATATTAATTTGATAATCGCGCAAATCACCATGAAATTTCAGATTAATATCTATTCCATCATTTATTTTACTTTCAGCGGGTTTTCCATAATTTTTAATTCCATAATATCTTGGAATATACATTTTCTGTAATGATTCGCGATATACTGGAAATTTTATTGGTGGCGCAATAGATTTAGGCATGTAAGCACCTACATTTAATTCTTCTTTGATTTTAGTTTGTTCATTGATAGATAAATCTTTTTTAAATAATGTATATCCTTTTTGTCCAAGATAGGTGTTCATACTATTATATATATTACATAAAATTATATTTATATATATTCTTCAATTTTTTAATAAAAAATATTATTATGATATATAAATGGATAAATTAAGAAATTTACTTTTAAAAGAAAATAGATACCAATTGGTATTAGTGGTACTATTCATCATTTATATTCTTCTTGATATAAAAACCCCCGAAAATTTAGCCTATTTATTTGATAATATGTATGGTCAAATATTTTTAATTCTTGGTGCTCTCGCTCTTTTTTTAAATTCTCATCCTGTTGTTGGTGTTTTAGGATTTTTCGTAGCTTATGAAATTATCCGAAGATCATCTATTTCTACCGGTACTTATGGAATGGAACAATATATGCCTACAGAAGAAAAGAAATCAGCTGAATTACAACAAATGAATACTTACACCAAATCAGTTGAAGAAGAAGTAATTGACAATATGATTCCTTTAGTTGGTCCATCTGATAATACTACTCCATCTTATAAACCAGTATTAGATGATGGTATTGAATCTTCTAGATTAGATTAAATCCTAAAAGGTGTAAATAAATAAATGAAATAATAAAATGAATATCTATTTTATTTTATTATTTTGAAGAAGATTTTGATGAAGAAGATTTTGATGAAGAAGATTTTGACGAAGAAGATTTTGATGAAGAAGAACCCGAATCTTCACCTCCTATTTTTGATGCTATTTTTTTACAAATTATAAATAAAATATAAAATAAAATAAGCATCATGGGTATAATAAAAAACGGACTTCTTATAAAATTAATCAACATCTGTTTATATTTTTCTTCTTCTACTGATGCATTTTCAGATGTCGTTTTTTTTGTTTTTTGTAAATATTCTCCATCTGTTCCGGTAGGTTTACATTCAATATATATTTCGTCCCCTGGTTTTACGCCACTATTGGGACCTTTTTCATTTACAAATAACTCATTATTATCTTTTGTCGCTTTAAGAGTACCTGTAATTATTGTTTGTAATTTAGCCAACGTATTTTTAGGTATAGTTAAATAAGCATCTTCTCTATTAAATACTGTATATTGATATTCTCCATTACATGGATAGGTAAAATAAGCACCTTTATAAGCATAAAATTTACTTGAAGGAACAAAATCATCTAAATTATATTGATGTAAATTTAAATTTACATTCTCTCCTTCAAGAGTTGCATGACGTGTCGCCTTGTTTATTATTTTTCGTAATATTCTGCTAGATTTTTCATAAGAATTATCACTACTAACAATTGGTATACAAACCAACATTTTTACACCATCTCCTTCATGCTCAATAATCATTTCGGCATCGGCTCTTTCGCCATTATATGTATGTATAGAAGGAGAATATAATAATACTTTAGATACTTGCATGGAAATTCCATTATATAATACAGGTGAAGTATTTGCTCTATCATAAGACAATTGAATATGAGTTTTTTTATTTTCAATCAGCAAATTACTATTATGATATTTAAAGAAATATTGACATTTATTCGTACATACATCCTTAACTGATGATGATGAAATATTCATAGGTGTTGACGTTTCTAAACAAGCCATTTTTATATATAACTATATAAATATAAAATATAATTAAATTTATATAGAATGTCTAATGTTATTAAAAAGAATAAAAAAAATATGAAATTAAAATCTACATTTAGAAAAAAAAAAAAAAATTTGAGGAAAAAAAAAAAAAAAAAAAAAAAAAAAAAAAAAAAAAAAAATAAAAAAAAAAAAAAAAAATTTGAGGAAAACCAGTATTAAAAAATTATCAACTAAATCTCATAAAAAAAAAAGGGGGAAAAAAATAAGCAATTTAAAAGGTGGAAAAGAACCATTACCACCAAAGCTACATTTCCCTTTTCATTTAAATACCAAACCAACAACATTAGAAAAAGAATCTCTTATTACACCAGAAGAAGATAACATGGTTTCAAATATAAATGAAAAAGATACTCCTATTATATCAACTGAAGGAAATAATGATGCTGAGGTAATGGAACAATCTAACGACGAAGAAGAGGAAAAATCAAGTTCCCCAAGCAGATGGTCTAGATTTAAGAGTTCAGCTTCTAATGCAGCGTCTAAAGTAAAGAGTTCAGCGTCTAATGCAGCGTCTAAAGTAAAGAGTTCAGCGTCTAATGCAGCGTCTGGAATTAAAAATACAGCTTCTAATGCAGCGTCTGGAATTAAGAATAAATTCAAACGTAATAAAACATCAAGTTCTGAATCAATAAATAAAGATTCCGCCAATTTAGGTGAGGTTACGAATGCAATTAAAAATAATACTAAAGAAATACACGAGGCTACTGATGCCATTAAAAATTCTTCTTTTTCGGCAAATCCATTAACAGCATTCGCTACCTCTGAAGAAGAACCAGAACCAGAATCAGAACCAAAAGTAATTAAAGAAGAATGTAATGAACCTTTAGACGAACAGACTATTAAAATTAGACTTCCAAAAGGGGCGAATATGATAGCAGAAGGAGGACCAAGTGTTGAAAGTAAAATGAAAATTTTGGTTGAACAACCAAACACAAATAAGGAGGATAAAGAAGGAGAAGAATCAAAAGAAGGAGAACAAGAAGGAGGCAAACCATTACAATCACCATTCGGTGGTAGTAATAGTAAAAAACAAAGAAGATATAAATTACGAAAAAGAAGTCGTAAGAGACAAAAAAATTTAGAAAAAAAATAAGAAAAAAGATCGGGGTCAAGGAGGAATCGAACCCCCAACCTCCTGCACCCAAAGCAGGAATCATACCATTAGACCATTGACCCTAATAAATATATTCAATACTTAATCTTTAAATATATTTATTATTATAAACTATATGTTCGTTTATTTGTTTTTTTGTTTCTATATCTAACATTATCATTATAATCATTATCATTATCGATATCCATATCGATATCCATATCAATATCCATATCTATATCACTATCATTCTTCATATTTTGTTTATGAATATTTTCTTTTATTAATTTTAATATTTTAAAAAAATCAAACAAACTGAATATGATACTTTTTATAAGATTATACATATTAATATCATTTTCATTTTCATAAGTAAATTTTAGATTTAATAATCCTGGTATCATTTTATTTACATGTTCTTCTATGCGTGTTAATAATATTAAATATTGATCTAAAAAACATTGTTTTCTATACATGGTTTCAATAATATTATCTATAAATTTTAAATATTCAGTAAATATTTTTTCAAAATATTGTTCTACTGAAATATTATTAGTCGGTTCAAAAAATTTAACTATTATAGAGCAAAAATCACAATTACCACCATCATTTATTTTCAATTCATTATTGTAAATAATTAATTTCTCATTTTTTTCAATATTTATAAATATAGTTAATTTATTCTTATAATAATTTTCTTTCTGATAAAAATTACTTATCATTAATATATAATGTTTACAAATTTTATGGCTAATTTTACCGCTCATCCTAAAATTGTCTGTATGACTTACTTTCAACATTTTACATTTTCCATGGGATTATCTTTCTTTTTTATGAAAAAATCATTACATGCTTTTATTCATGCTTTTATTCCTAGTTTATATATTACAAGTAGCAGTGATTCAGTAAAAGAAATTGAAGATAAGTTAAAAGATGCAGGATGCGAATAAAATAACAATAAAATAACAATAATCATAAAAATAAAAAATAAATAGATAATTTAAATGTTTTTAAAAAATATTTTGTTCTTTTTAATTATGAAATTTATTTTTTATCAAAATTATACACAAGCATTGAAACAAACCTTATCACATTTTTATCATAAAAAACAATTTAATTATGGAACGAATTACCGGTTCATATATAAAAAACAATTCAATTATATCAATTATGTTCAAGACCATCACTGCATTCCTAAACAGCATAAGGATCATGTTTTACTTAAAAAAATGAACTATGATATCCATAATTATGATAATATCGTTATTATGCCGAATAAAAAAGGAATAAAACAATTAAATTTACATCCTGATACTCTGGTTCATGATGGAGGACATAGAAATTTTAACAAATATGTAAAAAAACAATTAGATTTTATACATGATACATACGATGATATGGATTCTTATCAATATCAATTTTGGTTATTACTACATCATATCAAAAAAAATATGCGATTTAATGAAGATAAATTGCCTTGGAAATAATATAGTAATTTATTTATTATATTATTTAGATAATTATAGGATTAATATTTAATTATTTTTTCCTCTATCCTTTCCCATACCACCCATACCATTACTCATAGTATTCATCATCTCACCTAATCCTTTAATATCCATGCTACCCATACCTTTAATCATATTTTGTGCATTTTCTAACATAGGTTTCATGTTTTCCATATTTTTTGCAAGTTCTTTTTGTGTAGTCATTAATCTTTCGGTATCCTTAGTCATTCTTTGCATACCTTCTCCACCTATCATGTTATTTAAATTTTCATAACTTTTTGTTAATGTTTGTTTATAATCAACTTTATTTGACATACCTTCATCGCCTTCCTCGCCTTCGTCTTCATCATCCTCGTCTTCATCTTCTGCTTCATCACCTTCATCATCTCCAGCAGATGTTTTCAATCCCTCTACGATATCTTTATGTTGCATACGAACGTATAATGATGTTGCAATGATTGCTGTTAATAAAACAATGCTCATATTTTTACAGAAGTGAAATGTTAAAAATCCAACCAATATAAAAAACACGATTGCGTGAAAATTATGAACTTGTAGATATCCTAATATTGATGTTATTGCTAAAAATAACATTAAATACAAGAAATATTTGTTGGTAAATAATCCACCAATTTTTTTATTTACGGTAGTTGTTGTTGTTTTCATTGTCTTTGATAATCCCATATTTATATTATAGATACATATAAAAAATCATTATAAAAATAAAAATAATGAATTTTTATGAATTAATAAGTTCTAGTTATATTGTTTGATTTGATTTTGGTTCTTCTTGTTTTTGTTTTTAAAAATTTAAACAAACCTTTTTTCTTTTTATAATTTTTCCTTTGTGTTTTTTTCCCTTTTTTCCACCAAATCCATCCCCCTTTTCTTGTTCTTCTTTTTTTACCTCCTGCTTGTTTTTCTTTGGGTAATTTACTTGTTATAGTATCTAAATCTGTTTCTATTTGTGATAAATCGGTTTCTAATTCATCTGTATTGATAGTCAAACTATTTATTTGTGTATTTAAACTTTCTATAATCTCAGTTAATTTTTGTTCTACTACTTCATCTCCAGTTATTTTTTGTAAATTATTTTTAATATTTTTTAAGCCATCAATATTATCTAATATAGTTTTTACTTTTGTTTTAATTGATGTTATTTTATCGCTTAATTTCCCTAATTTACCATTATTATCTTCAGATGTTGTTTGTAAAGTATTAATTTTTTCACTTAATGTATTTAATTTAGTAGCTATATTTTGTGTTGGATTTCCCGACATGATGAATAATAATATATAGGGAGATATTATTATTTTCTAAATATAAATTTTAATTTCTTCTTTTGGTTTTTTTTCCGCGACGTCCTGTTTTTTTTATTGTACGACGACGACCTCCTGTTTTTTTTATTGTACTACGACGACGTCCGGCTTTTTTTACTCTTCTTGTTGTTCGACCACGACGTTTTCCGCCTGTTGCACTGCGACCCCGACTAATGGCAGAATTATTTGGGGAGGGATTAGTATTTTTAATTGAAGGTGGTAAAGGGATAACTTGATTCTGTTCTTGGGAAGTTTTTAAGTTTGTGGCAGAGTGTGAAGTTAACATACCTGGTGTAGATTTACGACCTTGAGATTGTAATGCCTCTGCGTAGGTTTTTTGTTGGGTAGTTATTAAATCATTAATTTCTTTATATAAACTACTCAATTGCTCTTCTAATCCTAGACCATTTATAGTATCATCTTTTTCAGAAATTGTTGTAATCAAATTTGCTATTTTTTGTTGTATTTCTTGATCTTTTTCATCAATTAGTTTATTTAAATCGTCTATTGTTTTTTTATGATTATTGGTTGCTTCTTGATACTTATTCAATTCTTTTTCTAATTCTTCATTTTTTTTCTGTTCACTGATATTTTGTGTATTTATGTCATTAATTTTATTTTCTTGATCTTTTATCGTTTTCTCAAATGTATATTTTTGTGATTCTAATTGACCATTTAATTTTTCTTTTTCATTTGCACAATCCTCCAACTCTTTTTGAATTTTTTCTGTTTTAGCTGATAAACCATGATTTTCTTTTAGTTTCTCTTTTATTTTTTCAATTTTTGTTAATATTTCCTTTATTGTCGCTACATGCTCTGTATTTTTTTTTACATAGCCATCTAATTTTTTATTTATTAAATTTTCTAATTCTTTCCATTTATCTCCATTGTTATTAGCATTAGCTACATTGTATTTTAAATTACTAACAACTCTATTCTTATCATCTGGCTTGCTAGCTATTGTGCTTAAAATTTTGCCAACAAATCCCTTATTATTCTTATTAGAACTAACAACACGCACAGATGTTTCTGATTTTGGCTTTATCGGTATCTTAACCGGTTTTTGTTGTCCCCTTTCATGATTACTAATATTTTGTCTAGCTTGTTCAATTGATTGTTGTTTATTGGTTCTATTATTCATTTATATATATATATTCATTACATATTTATTTGGTCAATTTGGAAATATTGTCGATATCATCATTTAATGTATCTAATTCATTGATTAAATTACTTTGTTGGTTTTTTGCATAATTCAATGATTCTTCGGTCATTTCGGTTTCCTTAATTAAATGGTCTAAATATTCTATGATAATTTTCATGGAACGCATTTGTTCATTTTTTATTTTCTTAATAGCTTCATAATGATTATAATAATCATCAGCAACTTTTTCTAAAAATACATTGTTTTTTTTAACCTCTTGAATATTCACATACCTTTCATCTACTAATTTTTTCCTATCTTTTAATTCTTTTTGTAATACATTTAACATATTATCACGAGCAGCAATATTCATTATATAATTAAATAAAGATTATTAAATATAAAGTTTAACTATTTTTAAATAATAATCTTTATTTAATTATATGAGTTCTCAAAATCAGAATATTCAATTAGATATTTGTGAAAAAAATGATAACCTTACAAAGATCCATGAAGACCCTGAAGTATATACGATTGATGATGTATTAACTATGGATGAATGTAAACATTTTATCAATATATCCAAGGATAAAATGAAACAAAGTTTAGTAAGTAAAGATGATAAGGGAGTTTTATCTTCAGGTAGAACAAGCTCTAATACATGGATTCCTCATAACCATGACCCCATTACGTTCACCATTGCACAAAAAATAGCCAAAATTGTAGAAATGCCTTTGGAAAATGCAGAAAGTTATCAAGTAGTACATTATGGCGTTACCCAAGAATATAGGCAACATTTCGATAGTTGGGAACATAATTATTCTGATAAAACCTTGCGATGTATGGAAAGAGGAGGAGCACGATTAAAAACTGCCTTGGTTTATTTAAATGATGTGGAAGAAGGAGGTGGAACCAAAATGACAAAATTAAACAAAGAAATCAAATCAAAACAAGGAAAATTATTGGTGTTTAATAATACCTATCAAGATTCCCATGTTCGTCATCCTTTATCTGAACATGCAGGTATGCCTGTTAGCAAAGGGGAAAAATATATTTTTAATTTATGGTTCAGAGAATGTAAAAGAGATAGGTTATATGCTGATTTTAATCCTGAATATTATATTAAAATAAATAAATTACTAATAGAACCACCTACTTCACCAATACAAAATATGCCAATTCAACCACCAAATACTCCAGATGAAAAAATGACAAATGAAATAACCTATGATAAAATTATTAATCTTGATGATATGAAAGAAAAAATGGAAAAAATCGAAGAAAAGGTAGAACAAAAGGTAGAACAGCAAGTAGAACAAAAATTAATACATTCTCAATTTCATTTAGAAGAAGGAGATTATTTTCCCTTTGTGAAAATAAAGTATGTAGCTGGAGGACAAAAAGAAATATACAATTTTGTAGACGATCATGATTTCGCAATTATTCATGTTAAAAATATTGAACAAATTAAAACCATAAAACGTCATCCAAAAATAAATACTATCATTTTATTCAAAGAAGGTAGTCCAACATCTGAAATTAAAAATGTAAGTTCAAATGATGCCCAATTGTATCAATTATTCAAAGAAAACGAGAAAAAAATAAAAGTTTATTTATTAACTCCGAATCGTAAGATATATAAAAGTTATGAGATTGATTCCATAGATGACTACAATAATACACCCATAGAAAAACGTGTGATTACAGGAGGAAATATACCTTTCTTATTAATTGAAAATGTACTTAGTCCTGAATTAACGAAAAAAATACTTACTTATTATGACAATAATGTCAATAGACAAATTGCACATAATACAGGAACCAAAAATAGACTGCATGTTCATCCTTGTAAAAATTTGGAAATAGAAATAGACAATAAATTATCTCGTTCAGTATTTCCTGAAATAAGGAAAATATTTTATTTTGATGTGAATTATAGAGAGAACTATAAAATTTGTAGTTATAATGCAGAAACAAGTGGAAGATTTCATGCTCATCGTGATACTTGTCATCCATATCAACATAGACGATTTGCAATGTCTTTGTTATTAAATGATGATTATGAAGGCGGAGAATTTGAATTACCTGAATACAATTTTAAAATCAAACCAAAAGCCAATAGTGCAATTATTTTTCCTGGTATATCTACCCATAAAGTGAATCAAGTTACCAAAGGAGCACGAAAGGTAATTATTACATTTTATTGTAGTGAGATTGAAGGAAAAACAAAGGACAATAGCCAATATTCCGTAAAATCCCATTTCTTTAAACAACATGATATTCAATATGGACCTATTTATCCCAAATAAATTTTTTTTATATATTAATTTAAATATTCTGAATATATTAATTTATAAAAATCATGACAATTATCATTATCATGTAATGGTATTAATGAAAATAATAAACTTTTTGTAATTATTTTTAAATTATTAAAATCATTTTCTGAATACTTGTTAATAAAATATTTTTCAAAATACACAATCATTTTTTGTTTATAAGTATTTGATACTTTTTTTGATAACAATATTTCATCATAACCTATTAGTGATTGATATATTTTTGCCCAATCATATAACCAATCACCGCAAATTGTTAATATTTCACCTTGTTTACCTCGCATATCTATAAATTTTATTTTACCATAATTATTTATAAAAATATTAGTAAACACAGGATCTCCATGTATAATTGTTTTCATACCTGTATTATTTGATTCATAATTATTTAAATTCTGAATCAAGTCATTATAAATATTCTCACTATCTTCAAATTTGGAATAATCATATGTATTATATCTTTCTATAATTTTATTTTTGTAATTGTTATATATATTTATTTCATCATTCGTATTATAATTACAATTTTGTATTCGAACTATACTATTCAATATATGTTTTAAATTATCTTCTGATAATAATTCTGATAAATATAATTCTGTGGCGGTTAATCCATTTATTTTTTCTATTCTAAATATATTATTTTCATTTTCACTATTAAAAAAAATTGGAAATAAATCTTTAATTTCAACTGGAATATTATTATAATAATAAATTTCTCCAGATAAATTTTCCCCTTTTTTAATAATAATATCTATATTAGTATTTTCTATTGTATTAAAATATCTAGGTTCTATTGTATTATTATAAAACCCCAATTCTTTTTCTATATCATCAAAACAATTTATAGCAAGATCATCTATATAAAAATCAGCATGTGGTTTTCCAAAATATATTTCATCATAAGGTATATTAAATTTATCCAAAGTATCAAATGTAATTTTCCCAACGTCTGAATTGATTTTTCCAACATTTCCATTATGTGTTTTCATTCTTCTAGCAGTATAAATAATAATTGTATTATCAAATTTTTTTAAATATCTAAGTAATTGAATATTTTTATTTATAGGTTCTACACTAGTATAATCATTAGCAATCTTAGGAAAAGATACAAGTGTATTATCTAAATCAAAACATATTCTTTTAGATTGAATTAATGTTTTATTGTTATTACAATTTATTTTTGGAAAATTGTTATAAAATAATTTTAATTGAATTGGTGTACCTAAACAAATAAAATCACTATTATTTAATGTATTATTATCAAATTTATAATTATCGTCAATCATTTCTTTTATCACTCCACTCATATAAAATTCGGATTGTTGTTTTTTATTACTTTCAATTATTTTTGCAGTATAATTTTTTAATAAATGAATAGATTCAAAACCATATGCTCCTGTACATGCTAAATCAGATATTTTTTCTTTTTCTTTCATGTCTATTATACAATTATATTCATTACATACTATATAAGAATATATAGGCGCTGCATTAGTATTATTAATTGAAAAAACACAGTTATTTCCCTTCCATTCTTTGATTATATCACATAAATAAAAATTATCGCTATCTAAACACAATACAGGAATATCTTCATGATTGTTTAAATTATTTAATGCAATATTAATTGTTTCTGCAGCACCTCTGGTATTTTGTTCAAGACAATAGAATATAAATTTAATATGTGGATAATCCTTGGTTAATCTATCTTCAAAATTATATTTTTGATATTCTTTATTATAAGGAATATATACAAAATCTACCTCTTTTAAATTTAAATTATCTAATAAATAATATATTATAGGTTTTCCAAACACATTAATAAGTGCCTTTGGAGTATTATATCCATTATCCTTAAAACGTATTCCTAGCCCTCCTATAGGAATTATAATAATCATATTATATAATTTATATATATATTATATATATAATATATATAATGGAAATAATTGCAATTTTAATTTCAGGACATCTAAGAAATTTAAATGAAATAATAAATAATTTTAAAGAAAATTTATTGGATCCAATTTCTATAAAATATAAATATGATATATATATTCATACTTGGGATACTAATTATACAAAAGATAATGTTATGAATAATGATAAATATTATAATGAAGAACAAATTAATATTAAATATATTAATAACATATTCCAAAAAGAAAATATTAATATAAAAAAAATAATTATTGAAAATCAAAAAAATATTTATGATTTACTAAATATAGATTTATATTTAGATTTAAATTGTAAAGATAAAAGTATACATGGTAATTTTTTAACTGACTATGTAAAAGATTTAACAAATAAATTATTTTGGCAATTTTATGGACATTATAAATTACTTGAAAATATAGATAATATTGATAATTATGATTATATAATAAAAACACGACCTGATATGTTTTATGATAAATTTGATAATACATTATTTAATAATAATATTTTTTTTCCATTCTCTCATCAAATGCGTGCTACAAATATAAATCAACTATTCTTTGGAGGTAAAACTAAATATATGATAGAAATTTTAAAATTTTTTCAAACATTTATATATTTTAATAAAAATATTAATTTTCATTTAATAAAAAATCATAAAACAGATATAAATTTCAATAGATTGTTTCGTTATTATATTTTAGATTATTTATTATATAAACCTTTTTTTTCTCAATATAATCCAAAAATTTATAGAAGTAAAAAAAATATTATTACTATAAAATAATTAATAATACGATTTAATTAAATTTGTCCATTCATTTATTCTATTTTCTTTACATTTATTTGAAATATAAAATGGTATTTTTGTTATCATATTTAAACCAAGATTTAATAAATTTGATTTTGGTATTTTTATAAATTGATCTAATACAATATTATTTAACTGAACATGATTATATTCATAATCTAATGATGAAAAAAAATCATGATATTTAAAATCATTTCCTGTTACTTGTGAAGAAAATTTTATCCAAATTGTTTTTATATTATAGGCGATACCTAATATTATACCATGTAAAGTCGATGTTATTAAAAATTCACACTCAGATAATTCATTTATTAAGTTTTGACATTTATGTGCACTCATAATATTTAAAATAGTATATGATATATTATTATCATTTAAAAATTTTTTTATTTGATCAAGACGTTCTTTATCAACATAATGAGGTAAAATCCCAACTTTATATTTGTATATATTAGATTTTTTCATTTTATAAACTAATGGTAATAATAAACCAAGATCACCATAACTTTCAGGACAATTAACGCCCATTTTAATAAATTTATCTCTGGTTTTTTTACCTCGTACAAATAAAATATTTTTTGGAACATTATATACATTATTTTTAAATGTCCAACCTAAACTACCTAAATCAGCATTTTCACTTATAAATCCTGTTCCACAAATAATAGAATTACTATCACAATTTCTAAGTACAGAACCTATTAAAATATAATTAGTTTCTTCACATTTTTTTCTTAAATCAATATATGTAATATTATCTATATTACATAATTGTTTAATAAATCCAAAATAAACAATACCATCTCCTAGATTTACATTTTTTGATATTTTAAATATATATGAATTATTATTTTTTGACATAGTAATAATTTTTATATTATTACTATATATCTTATATTTTAATAAAATAATCATTTTCTACGATAGGTTCATTCTGTAATTTTTTAATAACAATATCATTTAAAAAACGGGTGAAAAATTCATTTAATAATATTTTATATTCACCCCATGGCATATTCATACAAGGCCATGAATTAATTTCTATTATATAAGGATCATTATTATCATCAAGTATAACATCTAATCCTAATACTTGAAAACAATTATCTTTAAAACTTATTTCTTTTTTAATTACATTACACATTTCTTTTAATACCTTTTGTAGTTTTTCAAAACTATTTTTATAAAAATCGGTTTTATTGTAATGTTGATGTTTTATTTTTGAATTATCATGTTCAACGTGTGCCATTCTATCTAAATTATTTTTATCATAATTATTGAGATGAAGTGCACAACAACCATTCGTGGTTAAATAAAATTCATTATCAATTATGACAATCCAAATTCTCAGTACAACTTTTTTTTTATCAATTAATCGCATGTTTTCTATTTCTTCTTGAATTATATAGGGTCTATTATCCTTAAGAACATGATTTTTAATATCATTTATATTATTATATATATGCACTTGTTTTCCACCATTATTTCCAGCATATTTTAAAAAATAATTTTTATTCGAAGTATTTTCTAATTCATCTACATGAAAATATGTTTTGGGAACTCCTTTTGTAATATTATTTTCCTTTAATATTTGATAAAATATTTTTTTATTATCAATAAAGCTGACTGCTGATTGAGGATAATGTTGTAATTTATGATCTATTGTTTTGGGATTAATATTCCATGCAAAATCTGTTTTATTATTTACTGAAGATCTTTTAAAGTAATTATTTTGACTAATAATACTATTAAATATTGGATTACTACATTCATACGTATATGTATTATCATTATGCCATTTGTTATTTTTATAATAAGACCCATTTTTTAATCTTTCAATTACATTTTCTTCCCCATGAATTTTAAAATATTCTTCTAATGTTCTATCCTTACCTAATCCATATAAAGATATATCTTTTTTCATATCATCATCTACTTCATCTAGAGAATTTAAACCATAATAATATAAAACCCGCTGCCAAGATAATTTACCTTTACTTCCATTTGAAGGTGCATATATTCTTTTATTATTAGCGTCATAATGTGGTGTTCTCTGATAACTAGTAGCTAAAATATGTTGTTTAGGTACATATAAATTCCATCCATGAGTAAATAATCGTATAGCATAAAATTGTTGTTCTATGGTTTGGTAACTATAAATTAATGTTGGATCATAAGGTACTTCTTTTATAAATGAACTTTTTCCAAATAATAATGCTGCACTTAAATAATATGTATTATGTAATTTATCATTATTATGTGTTCCACAAGTTACAGATCCTAATTTAATATGGTCCATAGATATTGTTTGAAATTTTGGTGTTGATTTATTTACAGGACAAGATAAATAATTTTCCATTTTAGGTATTCCAATGGGAAAGTTTGTTAATATTCCCTTTTCATCATTACTTAATTTCCAATTATTTACAGCAATCATATCCCAATCTTGAAAAAATCGTGTATGACAATCGATTTGTAAAAAAAAATTTTCATCTGTAAGTAATTTACTACAAAAATATCGAGCATAGGTAGGTCCTTTTGCCTCCTTCCAATGCATTTTATGTATTTTCATTTGTGGATTATTATCATATTTTTTAAGAAAATCATCCTCTGGATCATATTGAAAACAAATACCAAAAACAACGTCTTTTGGATTCTTTGCTTTTTGTAAACAATCTTCTATGGTGTTTATTATATCCCTATCCATAAAACAAGCAATAGAGACAAAAATTTTATTATTATCGCCCATAATACTTATAATAAGTCAAAATAAAAAACTTATTAAAAAAAATTTAATGATCAATAAATTTATGAAAATTATATAAAAATAGTAAGATATATTATTTAGGATGGAAAACAAAAATACGGAACTTCTCTTGACAGAAAGCCAAAATAGATACACAATGTTTCCAATTCAAGACCAAAGTATATGGGAAATGTATAAAAAACAAGTAGAATGTTTTTGGAGAGTAGAAGAGGTAGATCTTTCTAAAGATATTAATCATTGGAACAAATTAAACAACGAAGAGAGATATTTTATAAGTATGATACTGGCTTTCTTTGCATCATCGGACGGAATTGTATTAGAAAATTTAGGGACGAGATTTATGTCAGAAGTTCAATTGAGTGAAGCAAGAGCTTTTTATGGATTTCAAATAGCCATGGAGAACATTCATAGTGAAATGTATAGTTTATTAATTGAAACATATATTAAAAATGAAAATGAAAAGACCAAATTTTTTCATGCTCTAGAACACTTTCCATGCATTCAATCGAAAGCAAAATGGGCTATCAAGTGGATAGAAGATACAAAATCTTCTTTTGCAACGAGATTAATTGCTTTTGCTTGTGTTGAGGGAATATTTTTTAGTGGAGCTTTTTGTAGTATATATTGGTTGAAAAAAAGAGGATTAATGCCCGGATTAACCTTTTCCAATGAATTAATCAGTCGTGATGAAGCATTACATACTGAATTTGCTGTTTTATTATATAGTAAATTAAATGATAAACTTGCAAAAAATAATTTTAATGAAATTATCAAAGAAGCAGTAGAAATCGAAAAAGATTTTATTATGTCAGCGTTGCCGTGTCGATTAATTGGAATGAATCATGTTTTAATGGGTGAATACATAGAATTTGTTGCTGATCGTTTATGTATTCAACTAGGATATGAAAAAATATACAATTCCAAAAATCCATTTGATTTTATGGAAATGATTTCTATAGAAGGAAAAACCAATTTCTTTGAAAAACGTGTTGGTGAATATGCATTGGCGACAAAAAAGAAAGATGAAGATATATTTACATTTGAAGCGACTTTTTAAATAAATATTATTATTTATATTATAATAATATTTACACAATCTATATTTTATTCATTTATCAATGTCTCTTTTGCAACATTATTGATTATTTTTTCCTTTTCTTTGTTATGATTGCTATTATCCATTACACTCATAATATTTGATATTACTTTCATATATTCTTCATCTTCAGCAAATGTTGGATTCCCTTTAACCCATTCTGGCATTTGTTTCATGTTTGCATTTGTTATTTCATCTATTGCTTGTTTCATTTTATCTTTGTTTTTATTTTCTTTTTCCCACGTATCATTGTCTTTTATATATAATGTTTCTTCCGCTATATCGCTGCAATGAATAGGACGTTTTGTAATTTCTAATTTATTCAGTCCGTCGATAAATATTTTACTCGTTCCTTCTACAAATCCTAATTTTCCCGTATTATCTAAATCCTTCAATTGTAATTGTAGAGAGTTTACAAAATCCTTAATATTCAAGGCATCTTTACATTCTTCATTTAAAAATACATTTATATTAAATTGAGTGTTATTATGAGAATTAACATCACCACTTATTTTTGGTATCATATCTTGAATGGTTTTTCTCATCTCTGTATTGTCTTTTATTAACGTTACCACCATTTCTTTATAACTTAAATCATTTTCTTCGGTTTTTTCTATTTTTTCTATTTTTTCTATTTCTTCCATATTTTGTTTTTCTTCATAAGTACATTTCTTTTTATGTCTCCATAAAGAACTACGAATATTATATTGTTTTCCGCATTCACAAATTAATATGGAGATTTTTGGAGATTTTTCTGTCTCATTTGTTGCGTTTTTATGCTTTCTAGTAGATAAATGTTTGTTCCATTCACTTTGTTTGCTACATTTATAATTACATTTTATACATGAAAATTTTTTGGAGATTTTTGGAGATTTATTTTGTTGCATTTGTTGCTTATATAAGCAACAGAAAAAATCTCTAAATGTTTTTCGAAAAAAAGTAGTTTTTTTTTATCATAACAATTTTTTTTGCAAAAAAATGTTTTTTGCAGGAACTCAGTTAAATCATATTTTTTTTTTTTTGCAATAATTTGAAAATGGCCAAAATGAGAATCTGAAATTCAAATCTTCGATTTGGGGATTTTAAAATTTTGCAAAAAAAAAAATTAAGCAATTAAAAGTTAAATAAATATTTTTTTAATGTAGTAAAATATTATAACTATATTTTATTTCTTTTATTATGAATAAAAATATATCATCTACATTAAACGCAAAAATAATATTGGAAGATTGTAAGAAAAATGGTATTAAGATATATAACTATGGTCTAGGTGAAAATCCAATTGAGCAACCCGAATATTATGTTGAAATGATGCAAAAATTTGCACATAAAAAACAATATGCTCATCACGAAGGTATACCCGAATTAAATACTACTTTAAAAGATCTGTATAATACCAAAGATACAAAATATGAAATATTAGTAGGAAATGGATTAAAAGAATTATTATTTATAATACAATTAGCATTTGAAGGTAAAATAATTCATATAACTCCATCATGGGTAAGTTATAAAGAACAAATTCATGTTTTAAAAAAAGAGAATGATTTAATTGAATTTGAAACCTTTATTGATGATAATTTTCGTATTAATTTACCATATTTAGAAGATACTTTACAAATGATACAAAACAAACCTAAACTGCTTCTTTTTAATAATCCGAATAATCCTACTGGTATTGCATATAATAATAATGAAATAGAACAAGTAGCTAAAATCATTAAAAAATATAATTGTTGGGTTTTTGCTGATGAGATATATTTAAATTTATGTTATCAAGAAAAAGTAAAATCAATATCTGAATTTATTCCAGAATTAACTATAATCGGTTCTTCTGTTTCGAAAGATTTGGGGTGTGGAGGTTATAGATTAGGTTGGGTAGCCTTTCCTGAAAATTTAAATGAATTTTATAATAAATGTGCTCAATTATCATCCAATATTTATTCTTGTGCTTCAGTTCCAACACAATATGCAACAAACAAAATGCTTTTAAATAAAGAATTATATAAAAATCATTATGTTAATTCAAGTAATATTTATCATTTTATTACAACTGAAATGTGTAATATATTACAAAAATCCAAATTAAAATATGTAAAACCGAATGCTGCTTGGTATATGTTAATAAATTTTGAAGCTTATAAAAAGGAACTAAATGAAATAAATATTTTTGATGGAATAGAATTATCTAATTTTTTATTGGAAAAATTACATATAATATCGGTTGCTGGAGAACATTTTAATATAAATGGTTTAAATATTCGTTTTTCATTTATTGATTTTAAATATAATATGAATCAAGATGAAAAAATCGATATATCCAATATGACTCAAGGGTTTAAAATGTTGGTAGATTTTTTACATTCATTAAAATGAAAAAGTAATTTATACAATATAAATAAAATAATATAAATTTATATTGTATATATTATTATGGAAGAACTAGTCGTTCATAATTTTTGTGAATCTAGATTAACAAATTACAATCCTCCAGAAATATATAATTCATACACATCCTTATTTATAACTATTATTCCTTTCATAATGGGTTTTCCAAAAAATATCATTTTTTATAATTTTGCCGGTATGTTGGCTTTTAATGGTTTTGCTAGTTTTTATTACCATTATACGTTATCATGGTCAGGTAAACAAGCAGATGAAATTTCTATGATATTAGCAACTTATTATGGTATATGGGGGTTATTAACAATGTATTATAATAATGATATAGATAAAATAAAATGGTATAATGGATGGAATGGAATATTTCGTATAATATTCATAATAGTTAATACTATTGTGAGATATGATTTTTTGTTCCCATTTATATTTGGAATATATGTATGTATTGCTTTATTTTTAATTCATGAGGTATCAAAAAAACATAATTATCCCTATAAAAAATATATATGTATCTCTTTTATTGGATTTACATGTTGGGTTATTTCTGAGATATATTGTAATGAATATACAAAATATGGTCATGTAATGTGGCATTTATTATTTCCATTAGGATTTTATAGATTACTTTTAAATTTTGATACCTATCTTGTAAATGATATGAAAAATTTACAAAATACGAATAATTATCTAAATTAATAAAACAACATCCAATTTATAGTATTCATAAGTTCATTCATTTCGTATTTGGAACCATAAAATATAGGTATTCTTTTATGAATATTATTTTGAGGAAATGGTATAGACAACATTCTATCTTTTCCATCAAATGATGTACCATTAGAATTTTCCATAATATAAGCGAGTGGATATGCTTCATAAACCAATCGTATTTTTCCCTCTATATTTTTATCATTTCCTGGATACATTACAACACCTGATTTTAATAATGTTCTATGAAAATCGGCGACAAGTGAACCAACCCATCTTGCGGAATAATTTTTATCAATTAATAAATCAGTAAATGTATTAATATTTATATTATAATTATATTTATGGGATTCATTTATAGAATATATATTTCCTTTATCCTTCATTTTATAATTATCATTTATTCTATTCCATGTATTATTTTCAGGATTTAAGTTATACATAGAAGTATTTTTTTCTTTACAGACGATTAATTGGGTACTTCCACCATATAAACTATATCCAGACATGACAATATTTGATCCATCTTTTAATTGTTCATCATCAACATACTCAAAAACGCAAAATATAGTTCCTACTAAAATATTAGAATCAATATTGGAAGAACCATCTAATGGATCAAATGATACTAAATATTTACCTTCTTTGTTGATTGGTATTAATTCATCTTCTTCTTCAGAAGCAATATTTCTAACGGAAGATAATTTTGATAATTTTTCAATTAATAAATTATTGCAAAAAAGATCTAATTCTTTCACTTGTTCTCCACTTGAATTTTCAGAACCAATGGTTGCTCCCAATGAAATAGGGTTAAATTTGCGAATAGTATGCGATATTTCTATTATACAACTAGAAATTGTATTATATAATGTGTCCAAATCACTCATTGTATAATAATTAAATAAAATTTTAATTCCAAATATTTTCTTTTAACTTGTAGTAGTAAATACAGAATTTATTTCATCAGATTGTATATATTTATCAATTAAATCATTTCTATATTTATTCCAATAACTTCTTCCTTTTTCACCACCTTTCCATGTTAATTGTTTATCATGAATTCTATACATTAATAGTATATCTGGTAAATTATATATTTTATTATATTTCTTAAGAACACGAATAATTAAATCAAAATCTTCACACATGGAATGTATTGAATTATCATAATTACCTACAGATACAATAGCTGATTTTTTAAAGCAAAAAGTAGGATGATTAATAATCCATTGCGATCGTTTTTCACAAAAAGTGTTCCAGTCAATTGTAGGATGATTAGTCTCGTTAATAATATTATAACTATTAACATTATCTTTTACTTCAAACATTTTTACTTGAGCCCCACATAAAACGCAGTCCATATTATTTTCCATAAATTGTAATTGTGTTTTAATTCTATTTGTAATCATAATATCGTCAGCATCCATTCTAAATATAATTTCATTTTTAGACATTAATACACCTTTATGTAAAGAATATCCTAGACCCATATTTTGATCATTTTCTATATATTGAATATTTATCCATCGACACGAATTTTGTAAATTGGTTAACATTTTTTTTAAAATACAGGTTGACAAATCAGTAGAACCATCATTTACAATAATTAAATCGATTACAAACAATCCTTCTTGGTGTTTAATAGATTCGAAACATTGTTTTAAATGAGAAGCATTCACATTATAAAAAGGAATTAACATAGTAATCGTTTGTGTAGGTTTGTAAAATTGATAGGGTAATTTAATAGTATTCATAATTTCATAATTTTGTTTTGAAGAGCCCCATTCTTGATATGCATACACTTTTCCATGACCTTTATATTCTTTTCCTGTATAATGTATAGGTAAAAAAAAATAACTAGGAAAAATAGTAATATCTTTATAATCACCAGTATTACATAAATTAGTCAATAATACAGGACCTACTGTTTGCCAAGATCTTTTTCCCGTTTTTTTCATACTAATATCGTTTGATTGTATCCATTCAATCGCCTTTTTCACTAATGGATGTTTTGGAGGAAATCCCATGGTTCCATTAGAAATTAATCCTTTTCTTAATTCCTCATGTTCATAACTAGCAAATGCTTTTGTCTGCATTAAATGTTCATCAATAGGTTCAATACATATGGAATCGGCATCAATATATATACCACCATAATTATATAAAATTTCCAATCGAATAATATCAGCTTTTCCACATAGTTCTTCTATTTCATCAATTTTATTTGTACACGTCAATTTTAATAATCTGGTTTCCAATTCTTCTTCATTCCATCGTATATATGTAAATTCTGGATTTTTTTCTTTCCAAGTATCCATAAATTTTGTAGGTGCTGGTTTAGGTCCTATCCATATTTGATGAATAATCTTAGGAATCATTTTAATATAATAATATGATTACTTATTTTTATATTAAATATTTTTATATTAAATATTTTTATATTATATTATATTTATCTAATATTTTTTTTGGAACTAGATCGTATTTCATCCCATCTAATTTTTTATAACATTTATTAATAGTAACTTCACTGATTTCACTAATTAAATGAATATCTTTCTTGGAAATATTTAAATTAAATGTTTGGGTAATGAAGTAAATAATACCTGCGGCAATTGAATGAGGTGTATTTTCGGGAACAAGATTTTTTTTTTCAATACAAACAGCAATAAACTGACACAATTTTGTCAAGTCGTTATTAATATTGAGTCTACTACAATATCTTTCAATAAATGAAATGGGTTTTGTTTTACAAAACTGGGTTTTTTCATTATTTTCCATATCTGTTTCCAATTGATTAATGATTGTTACAGCATTTTTGCATCCTTTGGTTGCACTTGTATTATCCAAATTAAATATTGTAGCTATTTCTTTTGCCGTTCTTGGATTATTATTAATACGACATGAAATATAAATAGAAGCGGAAATAATTCCGTCTCTATTCAATCCTCGAAAAGTTCTTTCTTCAGAAATTTTTTTATGATATCTTATTGCGTCATCAATAATAATTTTTGCAATACCTCCTTGGTTTGCCATAGAAATAATTTTTTGAAATTCATCATATTGTGATTTTTCTTTATAAGGCATTGATTGCCATTCAGTGTATCTTCTTATTTTACGCATTTCATAGGATGAAGTGCCATTACAAACAACTTTACAACCATAAGATGATTCTTTTAATAGAGGATTTACTGGCATTCCACATCGCGTAGGATCAGCACTATGATTGTCATCGGCACCATAATATCTCCATTCAGCAGTCTGATCTAACATATTTTTATATATAATGCCACATTTTGTATTAATACATACTAAGAATCCATCTTCACCAATAATTAATTTATCATTACATAAATCACATATTTCCTTATTATTTTTATCATATACACATTCAATATCATCCGAACTTTTTATTTCATTATCAAATATATTCCATAATTTTTTACAATTTATATTATTTTTTCTTAATTTTTTTGTTTTTTTAGAATTCGAAAATTCTTGTAAATTCATCTATTAATTTATATTGAAATTACTATTTAAATTCAATTTTTAATTAAATAGTAATTTTAATTAAAAAATAATTTTAATATATAATTATTTATTATATATGGGAAATAATTTATCAACACGAAAAAAAGAAAATGCATCATTATCTACTATAATGAATAAAATAGCTGCAAAATATATATTGACGTCTAATTTTCAAGATTTACAAAATTTAAAGGATCCCCAATATTGTAATAAAATAGCTGTTTTAACAACGGATATCATCAATAAACATTTAACAGCGAAAGAAATTGTTTATCTTAAACAAAAAACACAGAATGGAGAAGTTATCGATGAGATGACCAAATCTGATGTCGTTTATTTAGATAAAAATAAATTAAATGAGCTAGATGTCCAAACTACTCTACAAAAAAAAAGGGTATGTTATGGCATTGCTAAATATTATATAAAAGTCGCTCATTTATTTTCTTCTATTGTAGGTGCAATTAATCCAGAATTCAGTTATATTGATGAAAATAAAATAGAAAGAATAGTTCCATTTAAAGATAAAGCTTCTATTCCAGAAAATATGAAAACAAGGGTGAAAAAAATAAATTTATGTAATAAAAGAATAAATGCTTTGATTAATAACAAAAATTTAGATACAGCAGATGAAAATGAAGAAATAGTTATTCAACCTAAATTTTGTAATATGAATCTAAAAAATGATGCTTCAACTCAATCTTTAATTAATGAACCGGGAATGCCTGAACTAGAGACATTATATTATGATGTATATGATTATGATAGTGGTGAATATAAAACGATGTCTGAAGATTCAAAACAAACCTATTTAAATGACGTAAAAACATTTTATAAACATTTTACGGGTATTCAAAATGTCCCTGAAAATGTAACTCGATTTTCACATATTTTATTGAAAGATTATCATACAAGTAAAGGATGTAAACCTGGTGAAATATTTACTCAAAAATATACAGGATCTAAAAGTGATGAATTATTTAAACAATATGCTGATCATATTACTAGTATGACTGAAAAAGCAAAAAAAAATCAAAAAATATTTTTTGCTATTATTGATAAAATGTTTGCATTTGAAATCAATAATGAGACCAAGGAAAAGGATATAACACTTCATCCTGAATTAAATGATAAAAATTTACAAAAATTGGTAGAAATAACAAGAAAAAGTTTAATTAAATTATACGTTGATTGTGAAACGGATTTTGAAGATGGATTGAAAATATTCGAATCTATTGTTGAATCACAGGTGAAAGATACATTACAAAATCAAATTCAAGATTTGGAAAATAGAATATTAAAAAATATTGAGGCGCCTTCAGAGGCAACAGGTTCAGAGACACCGAAAGATATTCCACCAGATGCTAATGGTTTAAATCCCGATGATGGTCCTGTTGCTGCTGATGTTGTTGCTAAAATAGAATCTCATGGAGATGCGTTGGCAGAAGCAGTACCACCAGCAGTAGCACAACCAGTAGCACAACCAATAGAACAACCAGTAGTTCAAGCACAAGTAGAACCAGCACAAGTAATACCAGCTGTAAAAAAAATACAACGCGCATATAGAAAAAATAAAAAAAATAAGGTAGTAGCATTAGAACCTTCTGAACCTTTTACATATGATTTATATCAAGGAATGCCTGATAAATATGATGAACAAAACGAAATAAATGCTATTACTAAAATAGAGAATGATAATGATATGTTAACTATAAAACAACAAAAGTTCGATGGTAATAGTTTTTTTCAATGTATTGCTGATATAAAGAATAAAGATGTTAATATTGTTCGTCAAGAGATTGTAGATTATATAATTAACAATTCATTAAAAGAGCAACTAGATTTAACAACATTTAATGATAACATTGATATGTATATTGAATATATGAAACTTGATAAATCTTATATTACAGGAGATGTAGAAATAGACGCAGCAGCAAAATTATTTAATATAGAAATACAAATACATAATGAAACAAGATATACATCATTTAATGAAAAAGGAGATTCTATAATTCATTTACAATATATGCCAAAATCAGAAACTTATCATATAATGGATATAAAAGAAGAAGAGGAAGAAGAACAATCAGAAGAACAATCAGAAGAACAATCAGAAGAACAATCAGAAGAACAATCAGAAGAACAATCAGAAGAACAATCAGAAGAACAATCAGAAGAAAAAATTACTCCGGAGAATTATTTAAATTATTTTGATGTAATAGAGGTGAAAGGTGATGGAACTTGTTTCTATCACACAATAGCATATCATTTGGGTCTTGGAAAAGAAAATGGTTCAAAAATAAGAGAAAAATTGTGTGATAAATTTGATATAATTAAAAATGATTTTGAAATTTTTTTCAGAGAAAAAAATGGGAATGTAGTTACATCTGAAGAATATAAACAAGGAATTTGTACTGATGCATGGGTAGAAGATTTAGAAATTAAAGCAATTGCTAAAATGTTATTGGATGATGAATTTAATAAAGGACCAAAAAATTTATATATAGTTAATAAATTAGGAAAAACAATTGCACAATATTTCAAAGATGATGAAGGTAAAATTGATATGAAATATATTACAGAATTATCAATAAAAGACTATGATGAAAAACAAAATATTTTTATTACATATACTGGTAATCATTATGATGTATTAGAAATGAAATCAAAAACAAATTCATCGACAAGTGGAGGTAAAAAGAACAAAAGGAACAAAAAAAGCAAAAAGAACAAAAAAAGCAAAACGAACAAGAAAAGCAAAAAGAACAAATAAATTACAAATTTTATAAAATATTAATTTGTTAAATAAATTAATATTTTATAATTATATATAATGGAGTGGTTTTCTAAGCCAATTATATATTTATCAACAGGATACATAACAGGAGAAGTATTTGCATTCATATCAAAAATAATGAATTATTCGGATAATGAAGATGAATTTCAAAAACTAAAAATACATAATAAAATTGTAAATGATAGATTATTTGGATTTTACCTAGGTGTTTTAGGTTCTGCTTTTTTTCCTAAATTATACATTACATTTTGTTATGAAATACCTAAATTAATAAAAAATGAATAAAAATGAATAATACAATTAATTATTAATTTTGGTAATTGTTTTGTCCAGTAATTCGGGGTTATAAATCATATTTCCAGAAGGTTTATATTCACGAATTGATTTATATTCTTTTTTGTTTTCAATAGTGGGATTATTATTTGATTTTAATAATAAATTATCAAAATTATTTGATGCGGAAGAAATTAAGTTATTGTTTGATTTAATTTCTTTATTATCAGATTTATTCATAATATTACCATTACCATCAATATTCATACCAGTTTTTTTCTTAATTTCTGTTCTTACATAAGATGGAACCCAATGATTCCAGCATATAAAAATTACGTTAGGATGAATATATTTTACTTGAAATCCATTGTCGGATAATTTATCCATGATATAGGCAATACATGCCCCTTGATCATATTTTGGAACTCCAATCATAACTTCGGGTACAAGAAACCAACAAAATTGTTCATCTATCTTTTGACGGGCGGTAATTTTAATTTTATTATGAATTTTTGCTAATAATTTATTATAAATATCTAATTTGTTAAGATCATATTTCCTTTTTTTTTCGTATAGTTCATCTAAATTTAATTTATCAGAAAAATTTTCGAGAGAATCCAAATTAAAAATATTAGCCATTAATAAATTAACGAAGGAAAAAAAGTTTTAAGATAAAACTCAATACTTAATTATTATGACAATTAAACATTTAGTTTTAAGTGGTGGTGGAGCGAATATATTTATTTTTTATGGTATTATAAAGCATTTATTAAAACAAAAATATATAGATATTAAAAATATTGAATCTATACATGCAACATCATGTGGTTCCATGATTGCGTTAATGTTAATGTTGGATGTACCATTGGATGATATGGATAATTATCTAATTAATCGTCCATGGGAAAAAATATTTTCAATCAAACCAAAGGATTTATTTAATGCATATAATTCTCGTGGAATAATAGGGCATAAATGGTTTGTAGAGATATTCAAATCATTGATGGAAATGAACGATATACCTTTAAATATAACATTAAAAGAGTTCTATGAAAAAAATAACATTAATTTTCATATTTATGCAACAGAATTTGAAGATTTTATCTATGCTGATTTAAATCATGAAACATTTCCAAATTTAGAATTATTAAAAGCAATACAAATGTCTAGTAGCATTCCAGTATTATTTGAACCTGTAGAATATGAAAATAAATTATATTTTGATGGAGGATTATATAAAAATTATCCATTACAAGATTGTATAGAAAGTTTAGAAGATGTAAATATCGATGAATTGTTTGGTATAAAATGTGTTGTAAAAAATACAAATGATGAAAAGGAAAAAGAATCAAAAGAATTAGACTTATTTTTATATTTATTTAAATTAGCAAATAAATTAATAGGTACAGCTAGTAAGGTAATTCTCAATACAAATGATAATATAATTAATCAGATTGATATAACATCTTCGATGGTTGATTTTAATTTTTGGAAAAAATTAATATCACAAAGCGAATATAGAAAAGAAATCATAGATTATGGTGTTCAATTAGCAGAAAATTATATGTTAACTAAAAATGATAAGTAAATATACTTAATTGGTCATTGTATTTAAAAATTGTTTTAAACTTTCTTTATCTGGTTTTGCATCATAATCATATACTTCTCCATTTTTTATCAGTTTAATTGTAGGAAATCCTTCAACTTTATATTTATCTAAAAGATTTTGAACTTCGGCATCATTATCATTGGTACAATTGATAGTTTTTACATTAATTTTATATCCATTTACCACCTTTCCATCATAGGTATTAAAAAAATCTTCCCAAATAGGTTTGGCTTTTTTACAATGGGGACACCAATCAGCGGTAAACATCATTATATCTATTTCTTGATTAGAAGTAGCGGAACTATCATCCCATTCTTTATTAGCGACATAATCAGGATTCATTTTAGGAGCGATATATTGTTGATAAACATACAATATAACTAAAATAAGAAGAATTACAGCAAGCATAATTCCTATAAAATTCCAATTAAAGGAAATAAATTTCCAATTACTATTTGAGAGGAAATTAGCCATTTATATATATAGTATAAATATAATTATATTAAATATATACGAATTCATATTAAAAATAAATTAATTATAGATTATATGTGGGTTAGAAGTGTAAATGGTAAATTAATAGAAATCAATAGATCAAACTATATTTCTTGTATAGAATACAATATTGAATTAAATAATGCTATTTTAAACAAAAAAGTGATAGTTAATGAGGAAAAAAATATGTTGGAATATGTATTAAAAATAGTTAGAGGAGGTGGGGGACACCCCCATACCCCCTCTGAAAATTAAGGTTATGTTATAAAGGGGTATAAATTAAAAACAAATAAAATGATAAATCAGTAAAATAATAAATATAGCTAAAAAACTATTATATACAATAGTATTTCTTAAATTTTTATTTTTGGACAAAAATAACTTATTTTGTAGAGATGATATATATTTATAATTATTATTTAGTATGATAAATGTTGCGTATGATAATAATCCAACAATAGTATATTTTAAAGGAGTAGTAATAAAATTAGATAATTTATGAATGATACATGCGTAAAATATAATTAATACAAAAGAACATACTATTAATGTATAAGATGTATTTACAGATTTAGAATAGATTATTAATGAACTAGGATGAGTCATATTATTATATATATAAATAAATATTATTAATAATATAAAATCTAATATTATAGTAATACGAATAATTATGAATAAAACTAGTAAAAACAAAACACAAAAAAATAAAACACAAAAAAATAAAACACAAAAAAAAACACAAAAAAAGAAACGGGTTTTTACAAAAAAAAATTATTATAGTGGGGATGGCATGTTAACGACCGTTTGGGGACCTAGTTTATGGCACTATTTACATACAATGAGTTTTAATTATCCAATAAATCCAACAAAAAATGATAAAATAAATTTTAAAAATTTTATCGTCAATTTAAAATATGTATTACCTTGTAAATATTGTAGAGTCAATTTAAAAAATAATTTTAAAAATATGCCTATAAAAAATTGTCATTTGAAAAATAGGTATACTTTTTCAAAATATATATATGATTTACATGAATTCATAAATAAAATGTTAAAAAAAAAATCTAATTTATCATATTGTGATGTAAGAGATAGATATGAACATTTTAGAGCAAGATGTACAAAAAAAGACAAATTATTTAAATTTAATAAAACGAAGAAAGAAAAGGGATGCACAGAATCTTTGTATGGTAAAAAAGCCAAATGTGTAATAAAAATAGTTCCTCAAGAAAACAAATGTAATACATTTCAAATGGATAATAAATGTGTAAAAAAGTCATTTTAGAAAAAAAAACATATCATATAATATTAAGTATAATGAAAGGTGGTGATATAGGCATGACTATAATGATATTTATCATATTTATATTATTATTTTTATTTAATATTTTATCAGCAGGTATAAATAATATAAAGAAAAATTGGCCAGAATATAGATGTAATCCTACTATGATGCCCTTTGCAAAAGAATTAGGTAATATGGATCCCAATGAAAATTTTACCTATTGTGTTCAAAACATGCAGGCAAATTATATGGGAACAATATTGCAGCCAGTAAATCATTCATTAAATATGGTTGGAAATTTAGCAGGTAATTTGGGAACAGGCATTAATTCAATTAGACATATGTTTGATTTTATGAGACAATCATTTGGTGGTATTATGGGAAATATTTATGATACATTTTTAAATATTATAGTTGAATTTCAAAAATCAATGATATCAATGAATGACATGGTAAATAAAGTAGTTGGTTTAATGCAAACATTAATGATGACGATGGAGGCTACTACTAATTCAATGAAAAGTGGTTGGAATGGTATACCAGGTTCCATGTTACAAGCTTTAGGTTGTTTTGATCCGGATACAAAAGTACAATTAAACAACAATACTTTTCTTAAAATGAAAGATTTACATTTAGGAGATATTTTAAAGAATGGAAGCAAGGTTGATGGAATAATGATCTATAATAATATTGATAGTTCTGGTAATTATATTCAACCATTTTATGAAATACCTAATGGTGAAAATAATGAAACGGTGTTATGTACTGGTTCACATTTAGTATGGGATGGCGATAAATTTAATTATAGTAAAAATCATCCTAAGGCTAAATTATCGGAAAAAAAATCTAGAGTGTTTTGTTGTTTATGTACTTCCGATAATATAATTCAATTAGGAGACAATAAATTTTGGGATTATAATGATACGGAAGAAATGAGAAAGGATTTAATATATTAAATTAATTTTAATGTATAAATATAGTTAAAATTATATTTATACTATATAGGTTATGTTATCAGATGAATCAAATGTATTTAAAGATATGAAAGTTATGTATAAAAGATCTGGCTTATCAGATAGATATGGTGGATCCATATTTTCAACATTCATCATTATAACTTTATTTATTTTATTGGTTTGTTATTATCAAATAAAGCAACAAGCTAACGAAATAAAGGATGATTGGGCTAATCAAAGATGTTCTCCAAATGTATTACCATTCGCTGGTTTTATTAATGCTCCTGCTGGTTCATCTGCTTTTGAATATACAGCAAGTAATTTTACAGGATGTATAAATAATGTAGTAAAAGATGTTGCGTCAAATGCAACCATGCCTATAACATGGATGGTATCAATTGCAACAAATACATTTAAAATGATGGGTGAAGCATTACAAAAGGTAAGAGGACAAGTAGATATATTAAGAAATGAAATAAAACAAATAATAGTCAAATTATATGAAAAAATATTACGTATAATTATACCTATACAGCAACTTCTTATTACTATCATAGATTTAATGGGGAAATTAAATGGAATTTTTCAAACAACAATAGGACAAGCAGAAGGAGCTTATCATATAATGGCTAGTTCAATTGGTGCGTTACATGAATTTATTGTAATTATATTATTAGCTCTTTCTGCATTAGTTATCATTTTATGGATGATACCCATTACATGGGGATTGGCGGCCGGAATGACAACTATATTTATATTGATTATGATTCCATTAATAGTAATTGCCGTTTATATGAAAGCAATATTTAAATTACAAGGTTCAGGTATACCTGGTGTTCCATCTTGTTTTGATGAAAATACTAAATTAAAAACAAACGACAATAAAAATGTTTCTATAAAGGATATTAAATTAGGTACAAAATTACAGGATGGATCTATTATTACAAGTAAAATGAAAATGGCTGCAAAAGGACATGATATGTATAAAATAAATAACATGATAATAAGTGGAAACCATAGAATTATTGATAATAAAAAATTAATTCCGGTCAAAGAACATCCTGAATCTCGAAAAATAAGATACAATAAACCTTATATTTATTGTATAAATACATCTTCTAAATATATCATGATAGATGGTTATAAATTTACAGATTATGATGATTTAGATAATGATGAAATGCATGAATTAAAATATATGTTTTCAAATAAAAATTTAAAACCAGCTGATTTACATAAAAAATATGAAGGAGGATTTGTAAAAGAAACCGAAGTTCAATTATACAATGGAGAAAAAAAATCAATCAATCAATTAGAAATTAATGATAAATTGCAAAATGGAGAATTTGTTGTAGGAATCATAGAAATTGATGGAAAAGAGATTGATTTATATAAGTATCATTTACATAATTTAGAAATAATTGGAGGGAAAAATTTATATCTATATGATTTAAATTTAGGAAATGTACATAATATTTCAAATACATTATTACAGGAAAAAATAAATGATAAACATGAAAAACTTTATTCAATTGTAACAAATACGGGTATGTTTAATTTAGATAATTATACAATTTATGATTATAACGGAGTATTAGATGCTCATTTAAAAAAGGATCATGAAAAATTATTAAAAACATTATTAAAATAAATTATAATCTATGAATTATGTATAAGTTATGGATTTAAAATTATTCGGTAAGAAAATAAGTTTATCATTGGTAATTTCTTTAATAACTTTAGTTATTGTATTATCAACAACATATTCATGTTGCCATTCGCATAATGTTATTGAAGCAATGACTGGAAAAGAAAAAGGAAAAAAAACAAACAAAAAAGAAAGTTTTGGTAAATTAAAAGAAGGACATGATACAATCAATAATACCCAAAGAGGAGGATTACCTTCATCACCTACCATTGTGAATGTAGCTACACCACCAGCAGTTGCGCAACCTTCACATACTCATAATTCTAAGCCACCCCATCCTATCAGTTTAAATATTCATAATAATTTAAAAGATAATAAAAAAGGAAAGGGTAGTACAACAACAGAACAAGCATCTCCTACCGATGCTTCCACTAGTGGTGATGCAACGACAGATACAGCAGCTACTACCGAAGGATTTGCTAATTTAGATGATAGTACAGGTAGTGATTGGATTAGCAGTGCTTCCGGATATGCAACCAATATGGGTACAATTGATACTACTAGTTCATCCAATTATACAGCAAATGATTGGACACCAGATCACACAATGGCTATGTTTTCCAATAATACCAAAAAAGCCAGTTGTTGTGCAACATCAAGTTATTCCACTAGCACAGGATGTCCATGCATAACTAAAGATCAATTTAATTATTTATCATCCAGAGGTGGTAATCACTCTAATGGTGATATTTAAATTTGTATTATTTAAATTTTTTTATTAAGTTCGCATTTACAACAATAACAAATTTGCTGTGATTTTTCAATATCTATATCAATATGATCATCTATCCATTCATGATCACATTGATCGTAAATATAATCATTTATTTCATTTAATAATTGTTGTTTGGATTGAATAAGGGCATCAATATTTTTTTCTTGTTGACAAAAATTATTGATAAAATCTGTATATTTATTTTGTTGCACGTTAAAAAGAGAACTATGTTCTTTGCAAAAATTACGATAATCATGTAAATATTGTAATTCTTGTTCGCATAGATGTTTGATCTCAATAATATTATTCATTAGTAAATAATATTATTATTATTTAATTTGTTTTAAAAATTAGTATATTTTGGAATATGTTTAAAAATAAATTTTATATATAATTAAAATTAATTTGAGTATGCCAATCCACCCATACCACTCATGATACGGAGAACATTGTAGTTAGTGGCATAGACACGAACCTTGGCAGTCTTGGTTCCTTCAACGGTAGAGTTGGAAAGAACAAGTTGAAGAGTAGCGTTATCAATTC
>Ga0206125_10000454_pt1 | contig 53637 bp, 51 predicted proteins | sample Helgoland_Spring_4_FD_148598 | JGI IMG/M metagenome (GOLD analysis project Ga0206125, IMG submission 148598) | Pelagic subsurface seawater microbial communities from Kabeltonne, Helgoland, North Sea - Helgoland_Spring_Bloom_20160331_1 | ecosystem: Environmental > Aquatic > Marine > Epipelagic ... | reverse complement strand
AAATCTCTTCGGAAAAAACCCGCATCTCGCGAGTGACATCAGTCAGAATAGTCGGCTGCACAAATGAGCCACCGAGTTCACTGCGACCTCCCCCGGCCAACAGGTTTGCTCCTTTAGCCAGCGCATCATCAATAAACTCACAGACTGTATTTGCTGCTCCGGCATTAATCAGTGGGCCAACCGTTACGCCCTCTTCTGCCCCACTGCCCAAATTAAGGCCCTTAACCGCCTCAGCGAATTTAGTCGCAAACTGTTCGTAAACACCCGACTGAATAATCAATCGATTGGAGCAGACGCAGGTTTGACCGGCATTACGATACTTGGACATCATCGCCCCCTGCACCGCTGCATCAATATCCGCGTCATCAAAGACAATAAACGGCGCATTGCCGCCCAACTCCATCGACGTGCGCTTGACTGTTTTTGCGCACTCAACAAGCAATTGTTTGCCCACTGCAGTAGAACCGGTAAAGGTCAATTTGCGCACTAACGGGTTGCCAGTGAGTTCAGCGCCAATCTCGACAGTGCGACCAGTAACTATATTTATCAGTCCCTCAGGCATCCCCGCTCTAACCGCCAACGCTATTAGCGCCAGTGCCGACAGTGGCGTGGCATTGGCTGGCTTGCAGACCACTGCACAGCCAGCGGCTATCGCCGGGGCAATCTTGCGGGCCAGCATGGCATTGGGGAAATTCCACGGGGTAATGCAGGCGACTACTCCGACTGGCTGTTTGATAACAAACAGCCGCTTATCGGAGGATGGTGGCGCGATAGTATCGCCGTAGACTCGCTTAGATTCTTCCGAGAACCACTCTATATAGTTGGCCCCATAGGCAATCTCAGCTCGCGCTTCGGCCAGGGGCTTGCCCTGCTCTGCGGTGACTATCTGCGCCAGGTCTTCGCGGTTTTCCATCACCAAATTAAACCAGCGACGCAACACCGCTGCGCGCTCTTTAACTGTAGATTTGGCCCATAGCTTTTGCGCTTTATCCGCCGCTTCAATCATTCGTCTGGTTTCAGCCGTGCCACATTTGGCAACCTCGGCAATCAGCTTGCCAGTGGCTGGGTTGCTCACCGTCAGCGTTTCACCTGAATCTGCATCAACCCATCGACCGTTGATATGAGCCTGAGTTTTTAACAGGCTACTATCCGCTAATTTAACTGTCATTATTCTGTCCTTTAAGGGTTGCTGGCTGTTCACTTGAGTTGGGCTAGTAGTAGCAGATAGTAACAGAAGTGCGCCGCTGCGAGAGCTGCCAGTAAGCGCTGCAGGGAGTTTGTGCATTGGCCACAAAAAAGCTGTAACCTTAGGTCTCCGGTCGATAACAATAAAAGCCTATGTCCGATTCTCAAATACACTTTTTCCGCGATGGCGTTCACACCCATCTGGTGCTGCCCGCGTGTATTTTAATGCAAACTATCCCCGCCCTTAAAGACCAGTTACAAGATTGCCTGTGGGCAAGAATTGGTTGGGGTGACATTGAATACTACGGCTCTCCGCAACAGACATACCTCGGCGCAATACGCGCCCTATTTCTCCCTTCAGCCGCTGTTATGGGCGTGCTTGGTTTCAATGATATCCACGCGCAAGTCAGTGACACTAATCGGGTTTACAGTATCAATAGCAGCCAAACTATTGAGGCGGCTGTGGCGGGTTTTATAGCTGATTATTTTAAGCAGGATCCTCAGGGTCAGCTGACTCAGGTGAGAGAAAAGCCTAACGGGGAAGCATTTTTCAAGGCCCACGGGATCTATATGTTTATCAACACCTGTAACAATTGGACATCCCGGGGTCTGCGCATTGCCGGACTGCGCTGTCTGCCGCTGCTAAATTTCTTCCCCGGACAGGTCGAGAAATCCGTGCGTCGCAATGGTTATCTGCCGCTGCTATAACCGTTTAATAGTTTTTATTTCAGCCATTGATATTCCCCAAGCTGACCCCATTTCTAGAGATAACCAAATTAAGGAGTACATTCGTGGAACAGTATCGCGGAACAACCATTCTTTCAGTGCGCCGCAATGGCAAAGTCGTCATTGGTGGTGATGGCCAGGTCAGCATGGGCAATACTATTATGAAAGGCAATGCGCGCAAAGTTCGCCGCCTCTATCAAGGCAAGGTAATCGCTGGTTTTGCCGGTGGCACTGCGGATGCCTTTACTCTCTTCGAGCGCTTTGAAGCCAAGCTTGAGCAGCATCAGGGCAATCTCACAAAAGCCGCTGTCGAACTGGCCAAAGACTGGCGTACCGATCGCATTCTGCGCAAACTCGAAGCGCTACTCGCGGTTGCCGATAGCGAGGCTTCGCTGATTATCACGGGTAATGGCGATGTAATTCAGCCGGAAGATGACCTGATCGCGATTGGCTCTGGCGGCCCCTTTGCACAGTCTGCCGCTCGCGCACTGCTGGACAATACCGATATGAATGCTCGAGATATTGTTGAGCAGGGCCTGAAAATCGCTGGCGATATCTGTATTTATACCAACCACAATAGAACGATTGAAGAATTGGACTCCAACACTTCAACCGACAAATTAGGATAGCAACCGATATGTCACAAATGACACCTAGAGAAATTGTTCATCAACTCAATCGCCATATTATTGGTCAGGATGATGCTAAGCGCTCTGTCGCCATCGCCCTGCGCAACCGCTGGCGTCGTTCGCAACTCGGTGATGAGATGCGCAATGAGGTCACTCCAAAAAATATTCTGATGATTGGCCCCACCGGCGTCGGCAAAACCGAAATTGCACGCCGTCTGGCTCGCCTTGCCAATGCGCCCTTTGTCAAAGTGGAAGCGACCAAATTTACCGAAGTCGGTTATGTGGGCAAAGATGTTGAGTCAATTATTCGCGACCTGGTGGAAACCTCGGTCAAGCAGGTTCGCGAACAGGAAATTAAAAAGGTCGAACAGCGCGCGATGGATTCGGCAGAAGATCGTATTCTCGATGTGCTACTGCCGCCAGCGCGAAGTGCCGATGGACAGCCAGAGCAGGCCTCATCGACACGCCAGGTGTTCCGCAAGAAACTCCGCGAAGGCGCTTTAAATGACAAAGAGATCGAGTTAGAGCTCAATCAATCCCCTGTCGGCGTGGAGATTATGACTCCTCCGGGTATGGAAGAGATGACCTCGCAACTGCAGAATATGTTTAGCAACATGGGGCAAGGCAAAAAAACCACCCGCAAGCTGACCGTGGCCGAAGCGCTAAAGCATCTTAAAGAAGAGGAAGCTGCCAAGCTGATCAATGAAGAAGAGATTAAAGCCATTGCCGTCAATGCCGCTGAGCAAAACGGTATTGTGTTTCTCGATGAGATCGATAAGGTCTGTCGTCGCGGTGAAGCCAGCGGTGCGGATGTCTCTCGTGAAGGCGTACAGCGCGACCTACTGCCATTAATTGAGGGCAGCACGGTTTCAACCAAATACGGCATGATCAAAACTGATCATATTTTATTTATCGCCTCCGGTGCCTTCCATCTGGCCAAACCCTCGGATCTGATTCCTGAGCTTCAGGGTCGACTGCCGATTCGGGTCGAACTGCACTCGTTAAAGATCAATGATTTCGAGCGCATTCTCACTGAACCTAGAGCCTCACTCACCAAGCAGTACCATGAGTTGATGGGCACCGAAGGTGTGGATATTTCCTTTACTGAGGATGGCGTTAGACGAATTGCCGAGATCGCCTTTGAGGTCAACGAAGGCACTGAAAATATTGGCGCCCGTCGTCTGCACACGATTATGGAGCGACTGCTGGAGGAAATTTCCTTTGGTGCATCTGATCTGGACAGCAAGGATCAAACCATCTCTATTGATAAAGCCTTTGTCGACACACAGCTCGGTGAACTGGCCGCTAACGAAGATCTAACCCGGTTTATTCTCTAATATGAATAAACCATTGGATAGCCAGCTGGTCCCCAGCCGCATTGTTCTCAATGAGTCTAAAGATACCCTGACTATGGAATATGCGGGCGATGTTAGGCACCCACTGCCCGCCGAGTACCTGCGGGTGCTCTCACCCAGCGCTGAGGTCCGTGGCCATGGTCGCGGTCAAGAAGTACTGCAGTTTGGCAAGCGCAATGTATCTATCTCGGCGATTAGTAAATCCGGTAATTATGCGATACAGATCAGCTTTAGTGATGGCCATGATTCCGGAATCTTCAGCTGGGACTATCTCTACGAGCTGGGTAGTCACTACGAGAGCAAGTGGGCGACCTATCTCCAAACCCTGCAGCAGGCTGGCCAGTCGCGTGATCCTGATATTCAGGTAGTTAAGCTGGTTTAATTGGCTTAAAAGCCAAAACCCAAAGCGACCTTAGACTTTTACCCGTAGCAATACCTAAATGCGCCAACTCCCGTTACAATAGGCGCCCATTAATTTATCACCGCTGCGACTACTATCTATGCCTGGAAAGTCTGAAAAGCCTGACAACACCACCCACTTTGGCTACAAAACGGTAAACACCGAAGAAAAAGCCGGAAAAGTTGCTGAAGTATTCCACTCAGTGGCCTCCAGCTACGATCTGATGAACGACCTGATGTCCGCCGGTGTTCACCGCTTATGGAAGCGTATGACCATCGAGATGTCCGGTGTGCGCCGCGGCCACAAAGTTCTCGATATCGCTGGCGGCACCGGTGATCTAGCGGCTAAATTCTCACGGATTGTCGGCAGCGAAGGTCAGGTAGTCCTGGCCGATATCAATGATTCGATGCTCAAAGTCGGTCGCGACCGCCTGATGGATCGCGGTGTGGTCAACAATATCCAATTCGCTCAGGCCAATGCCCAGTTCCTGCCCTTTCCCGACAACACCTTCGATGTGATTACCATTGCCTTTGGTCTGCGCAATGTCACCGACAAGGAGATGGCCCTGCGCTCGATGAACCGCGTGCTTAAACCCGGCGGTAGACTTTTAGTACTGGAATTTTCCAAGCCACCGAGTCAGTTGCTATCAAAAATTTACGACCGCTATTCGTTTAGCATACTCCCCAAGCTCGGCCAGCTGTTCGCCAAAGACGGCGACAGCTATCAGTATCTGGCGGAGTCCATCCGTATGCACCCGGACCAAGAAACTCTCAAGGGAATGGTCGAAAATGCCGGCTTTAGCAACTGCGACTACCACAATATGACCGGTGGCATTGTCGCCCTGCACCGTGGAGTTAAGCCCTAGTGATTTTTAATGCAATGCAGGCCTCGGCCTTCGAGGCCGCGGAAAAAATAATCAATGCTGCCCTCGAATACGACCCTGCCACCCAGCGTCAAATTGCTGCTCTCGAAGGCAAACTTCTGCTAATTGAAAGCAATCTGCCGCCACTCAAACTGGCTATCGAAGCGACCAGTTCAGGCATTATGTTACACAGCAATTGGCAGGACAGCGCCGACACTACTGTCAGCGGTTCACTGGTTGCCATGCTCAGTCTGGCGGTTAACAACGACCAGCAGATCTCCTTCGCAGGCACGGGTATTAGTGTCGCAGGTGACCTTGAGTTTTTGATTAATATCAATAACTTAATGCGCAATCTTGATGTCGACTGGGAGGCTTTTTTAGCCACTATTATCGGTGATATCCCTGCACATATTCTCGCCGACACGCTGCGCAGTTCAGCCACTGTCGCCAAAGATGTTGGCCGCAGAGCTAAGTCTGCAGCCGCAGAAATCGCCCAGGAAGAACTCCGCGCAACACCGTCTGAAAGCGAGTATGACGAGTTTAGTCAGCGTGTTCGCCATCTCTCCACTGAAGTTGAACGGGCCGCCGCACGGATGAATAAAAGCCGCCGGATTATTGAACGCTTGGTGACAGAAAAACTCGCCCAGAACAACAATCAGCCGGAGAAAAAATCTTGATTCGTTTTCGCCGTCTGCTGAAAATCACCCATGTGGTCTACCGCTATCGTCTCGACAGTCTGGTCGATAAAGATAAGCTGCCGCTATTCGCTCGCCTACTATTAGCCCCTGCCGTTTTATATGGGCGTCCGTCCAATAATCGCGGTGAGCGCCTGCGCAAAGCACTGGAAAGTCTCGGCCCGATCTTTGTCAAATTTGGTCAGCTATTGTCCACCCGCCCCGATCTGGTGCCGGAGGATATCTGCAAAGAATTGGCGCAGCTGCAAGATAATGTGCCGCCCTTTAAGTCCGCCAAATTCCGCCAAATTGTTGAGGAGGCTCTGGGCAGCAGTGTCGACGAGTTATTTCTCAGCTTTGAATCTGACCCCCTGGCCTCGGCCTCAGTCGCTCAGGTACACGCCGCCACCCTTAAGGATGGCAGTGATGTTGTGGTTAAAGCGGTGCGTCCGAATATCAAAAGGGTCATCGGCAAAGATATTGCCCTGATGTATACCCTCGCCCGCCTGCTAGCCAAGTACAGCCAGGATGGCCGTCGTCTTCGCCCTGTCGAGGTGATCGCCGATTATGAACAGGTTATCTACGACGAGTTGAATTTGCAGGCTGAAGGCGCCAATGCCTCGCTTTTACGCCATAACTTCGAGGGTTCACCGCTGCTCTATGTGCCGAAAATCGACTGGGACTACTCTAATGAGAAAGTTCTGGTTATGGAGCGTATTTACGGCACACCAGTCACCAATCTCGACGATCTAAAAGCCGCCAGGGTGAACTTTAAAGCGTTAGCCGAACGCGGTGTAGAGATCTTCTTTACTCAGGTGTTTGAGCACAATTTTTTCCATGCCGATATGCACCCGGGCAATATTTTTGTCGATACCAGCAATCCTGAGAAGCCGTCGTATATCGCCATCGACTGCGCGATTATGGGTTCCCTGAGTAAAGATGATCAGTACTATATGGCGCGCAATCTGATTGCTATTTTTAAGCGCGACTACCGCCAAGTTGCCGAGCTACATATCCGCTCAGGCTGGGTGCCAGAAAACACGCCGGTCAATGAGTTTACCAGCGCCATTCGCTCGGTCTGCGAGCCGATTTTTCAGCGCCCGCTGAATGAAATATCCCTCGGTCATATGTTGATCAGTTTATTTACCACCGCGCGGCGCTTCGATATGGAAGTGCAGCCGTCGCTGGTACTGCTGCAAAAAACCTTATTAAATATTGAAGGGCTGGGTCGCCAACTCTACCCGCAGCTCGATCTATGGACCACCGCCCAGCCATTTCTCGACAAATGGTTAAAGGATCGCTACTCGCCAAAAAGCCTATTTAAGCAGTTTAAGCGCTATGCGCCAGACTGGCTGGAACAGCTGCCGGAGATTCCGCCACTGATCTATCAAGCACTGCAGTCGATGCAGCAGCCGGCTAAACAGCCAGCCCCTGCTGAAAGCAAACCCGCTGCGAGCAAAGCTAGCTCGACGCGCAAATGGTTTCTTGGACTTGCCGGTGCCGCTATTGGCTCAGGTCTCTGCTTAGCCTTTCCACAGACAGCCAATTCACTTGCCCAGTTACCAGAGACCGGCCTGTTATTGGTTGCCATTGGCTTGGTGATATTAGTACTGCGCTAGCCTTGGGCTAGTGTTGAGTAATAACTACTGCCATAATTCGCCCATTAATTTACAGAGTAAAAAAGCAATGAGTTTTCTCGACGATATAGCCTGGAACAGCGATGGACTGGTTCCAGCCATAGCCCAGGATGCCGTTACTGGTCGGGTATTGATGGTCGCTTGGATGAATGCCGAAGCGCTGCAACTGACTGTTGATGAAAACCGTGCTGTGTACTGGTCTCGATCGCGCAATAAACTATGGCGCAAAGGTGAGGAATCCGGTCATGTTCAGGACCTGAAAGAATTGCGCCTCGACTGCGACAATGACGTTATTGTTATGCAGATTGAACAGCTTGGCGGTATTGCCTGCCACACCGGCAGAGAATCGTGTTTTTATCGCGTACTGGAAGATGGCCAGTGGAAAACTGTCGATAAGGTTTTAAAGAATCCCAAGGAAATTTACTCATGAGTACGAGCACTGATGTTCTAAAGCAACTCTGCGAGGTATTGGAATCGCGCAAACAGTCCTCTGCCGATGATTCCTATGTTGCCAGCCTGCATCAGGCGGGTCTCAATAAGATTCTGGAAAAGGTGGGTGAAGAGTCTGTTGAGACTATACTTGCTGCACGTGATGCAGAAGTTAGCGGCAACAATGAAAAGCTTATCTATGAGACTGCTGATCTGTGGTTTCACAGCTTGGTCATGCTCTCTCACCTCGGTGAAGATGCTCAGGCGGTCATCACTGAACTGGAAAGACGTTTTGATTTATCCGGCCTGGATGAAAAGGCCGCGCGTTAAACTGCGAATAAATAACACACCAATAGAGTATTGAAAGGAGAATTAAGATGGGTTTTGGGTGGCAAGAACTACTTATTATACTGGTCATTGTTGCGCTAATTTTTGGCACAAAAAAATTGCGTGGTATCGGCTCTGATCTCGGCGGCGCTGTTAAAGGCTTTAAAGACTCAGTGACTACCGATGACTCTAATTCAGCGGAAAAAACGGCCGATAGCACCTCTGAAAAAACTGAAGAGAAGCCTGTCGAAGAAAAAAAAGAATCTGCTGAATAACTTGAAACAGGAACGTCACCCCAGCGAAGGCTGGGGTCTCAATCCGCAATCACCAGATTCTCGGCTTCGCGAGAATGTCGGATACGCTGTTATCCCGACAGAGCGCAGCTCTTAATTGTCCTTCCGGCAGGGCGCAGTTTTAATTGTCATCCCGACAGAGCGCAGCTTTAATTGTCATCCCGACAGAGCGCAGCTTTAATTGTCATCCCGACAGAGCGCAGCTTTAATTGTCATCCCGACAGAGCGCAGCTTTAATTGTCATCCCGACAGAGCGCAGCGACGAGGGATCTCAGGAGATAAACGCATAAAATATGTTTGATATCGGCTTTTCAGAACTACTGCTAATCGCCCTTGTCACCCTACTGGTGATGGGTCCCGAACGCCTCCCACAAACGGTGCGCAGTATTTCTCTGTGGATCGGCCGCTTAAAGCAGATGCTCGCCTCAGCACGCCGCGATCTAGAGCAGGAAGTCGGCATGGATGATATCCGCCAGCAACTCCACAACGAACAGGTGATGCGCGAGCTCAACGAAAGCAAAGAGCATTTGGAAGAAACCTACAGCAAGGCCTTTGACAACAACCTCGGCGAAGATATGGTGAGCCGCTTGGAAAACCCTTTTGAAGCGGATGAAGAGCCCTCAGCGTCCCCTAATAAAGAGCAAGAGCCCTCAGCGTCTTCTGATAAAGAGCCCTCAGCGTCTTCTGATAAAGAGCCCTCAGCGTCCCTTAATAAAAAGCCCATCCCAGATGACTAAAGAAAAACTCGACAGCCAACCCTTCATGGCACACCTGATTGAATTCAGAAACCGCATACTGCGCGCCGTCGCCTCAGTAGCGGTTATCTTTATTGGCCTGTTCTCATTTAGCAATGATCTCTATCTCTACGTATCAGAACCACTGCGGCAGTATCTACCCGAATCATCGACCATGATCGCCACCGATGTTGCCTCGCCATTTTTAACACCCTTCAAACTTACCCTAGTGTTATCTATGTTCGCGGCTATGCCGTATATCCTGTATCAGATCTGGGCGTTTGTTGCGCCGGGGCTCTACCAGCGCGAAAAGAAAATTGTTATACCGCTATTTATGTCCAGCGTATTTCTGTTTTACGCCGGAATGGCCTTCGCCTACTACGTCGTATTTCCCTTGGTCTTTATGTTTTTTACCAGTGTCGGGCCCGAAGGCATAGCCATCATGACCGATATTCGCAGTTATCTGGATTTTGTGCTCAAGCTGTTTTTTGCCTTTGGTATCAGCTTCGAAATCCCCATCGCCGTGGTAATCCTCTCGTGGATGGGGGCGGTCGATCCAGACAAGCTCGCCAAGAAACGTCCCTATGTGTTCGTATGCTGCTTTATCTTTGGCATGTTGCTGACACCACCGGATATTCTCTCGCAAACTCTACTCGCGATTCCGATGTGGCTGCTATTTGAGGTGGGTATTTTATTTGGCCGTCTGGTCAGACCTAAAAAAGAACAAGTCTAAACTGAAGACGATGCTTCAGCCAAAACCCGATAGGCATCAATAACCGTTTGCGGCGCCTGCACCAATTCCACCAGCACACCTTCTGCTGAACGAGGAAACTGTTCATTGGCCTTGGGGTGAACAAAACAGACGTCGTGCCCAGCGGCTCCTTTGCGAATGCCGCCGGGTGTAAAGCGCAAACCCTGCCCTGAAAGCCAATCCACCGCAGCCGCTAAATCATCCACCCACAGACCCACATGATTAAGAGCGGGACTATCCACTCGCGGACGCTTCTCTGTATCCAGAGGCTGCATCAAATCCACTTCGACAGCAGTGACACCGCACCCCAGCTGACAAATATCTTCATCGACATTTTCAGACTCACTGACATAGCTATCCCTATAAGTCAGACCGAGAAGGTCAACCCAAAAACTACGCAGGTTTTGCTTATTGGCAGCGCCAACCGCAATCTGCTGTAGCCCCAAAATAGTAAACGGGCGTGAACTGGTCAAAACTAACTCCTTTAGTAGTGGTTCAGATAAATAGCGATTTACTTTAATAGTGATTCAATCTAACAGCCAGTATAAGTCTGCTCAAATTTATCAATAAAGTCATTCAGCATCTCTGCCGGCAAGTCATTAATCCCCGCAGCAGCCTCGCGACCACCACCAGTAGGGAACTGCATACAGAGAGCCGCAGCACCTTTTTTATTGTTGAGCGGCGCACGTACACTGACCAGATAATTGCCGTCGGCCTTTGCAGTCAATACCGCATGGGCGCGATCCGGGTTTTGGTTAGTCAGATCATTACTGTAAACACCGCTGACGCGACGCGCCCAGCTGGCATTGGGCAACACAAATACGGCAACAGAATCAGTCGCCTTCAAAGGTTTGGTCGTCTGTGCCGATGTTAGGTCTTGATGATAGCCTGTTTCGAGCTTATTAAACTGCTCGGCATTATCCGAGACAAAATCAAAGGGGCTCTGGTAGTTGCTCAATAGACGATAGAGCTCGTCCGGCTTAAAGTGCAGCTCATTAAGATCTGAGCCATAGCCGTTGTAGTTGATATAGATCCCCAGATTTTCCAGCAGAGTCGCCTGCTGTTCTGAGAAATTTAAACTTTTCATCAAACCTGCAGCCGACTGCTTGAGGTTATCACCAAAGGTACCCACCACTGCCCACTCAGGAAAAGCACCGCGCAAGTAGTGATTGATCAGAATACTGGTGCACACATTGGGGGCTTCATTAATCATTGATTTCAGGGATGAAGAGTCAGGTACCTTGCCAGGAAAATGGTGATCGACATAAAACACTTCGGCTCCAGCATCCAACACACGAATTAGATCACCATGGTTTTTATCCATGGAAACATCCAAAACTGTAATACGATCACCGGCTTTAGCATCAACGCGTTTGAGCAAATTAATATCGCGCTTGACGCCAGTTACCAGCTCGGCATCATCGCGGGGCTCGGCAAATCGCAGCTGTAAAAGAGCACAGATGCCATCGGCATCACCATTAAAAAGGTCAAAGTCGGCCATAGGTTCCTCAAAAAATTATAGATAGTTTGGCTTGTGGCTTTAGGCTTTTAAACACTGAATAACACAGCTGTTATTAGCGCCTAACCCACAAAGTTTCTGAGGCGGATAATGACGGCACACCCTTTATACGTCAAGGGCTTAGAGGCTATATTTATAGCTGATATGCTATTTTTAATTTGAATTTATATTTGAAAAGTGGGAATGATCCAGTCTTCCGGTAAGGGCTTCAAATAGCATTAGGAAATCCGCTCTCAAACTATACAAAGGGTAGGTAAAAGTAGCCGGTGTGTTTTTTTCAAAGAAAAAGTGCCCAACCCAAGCAAAGAAATAACCTAGCAGCGGAAGCAGCAAAAGTCCCAGCCACTGACCCTTAATCAACACCATAATCAATAAACCAATCACTAAGCTGGTGCCTAGATAATGTAACTTTCGAGAGGTCGGATTCGAGTGCTGACTTAGATAAAAAGGGTAAAAGCTTTTAAAGGTTGTGTATTTTTTAGACATGATTTTCCCCATTTTTTTTGGCTAGTCTGGATTGAATCTCGCGGGCAATTAGCCATAGTCGATCTTGCCCCCAGAGCGCTAAAACCTGCTCGTCACTCTTATCTGCACTCTTATCTGCACTCTTATCTGCACTCTTATCTACATTCTCATCAACAGACTTATCTAAAAGCCGAAAACTGGGTACACCCCAGAGACCGGCATCGTACATTGCCTGTCGATTAGCCTGGAGTATAGCCTGCCAATCGGATTGTCCTGGAATGTCTGAGGCCTTTAGCGTACTGGAAGCCTTTAGCCGATTAAGAGCCTTTAGCGTATCAGTAGCCTTTAACCAATCCAGACCCGCGTTTTCCACCACTGTTCTCAAGCCCTTATCGGTATTGGTATTAACCCCTTCCACAAAGGCGCAGCGGAGAAAACTGGAGATCAACTCCGTGCCCTTCCCCTGCTCGCAAGCCCAAGGATAAAGAGCGTAGCAGCGCCTCACTGGCTCACCAATAGGATCATAGAATTGACCAAAAGCGACATCAGCCTCAAAGGCCTCGCGAGCGGCATCGGTAAAAATATACAAACCCTTCTGGCGGGTGACTGGCACACCGCGCATCACCATCGGTAGAACCGGGCGCACGACCAACTCAACGCCCGTCTCCGCAGCCAACTTAACTACCCGATCAAAGCTAATAGCCGTGTACGGGCTGCGCAGAGAAACATAGATTTCGAGCTGCAAACTGCCCTTATCTTTTAACGGGCCACTGACAATTTCAGGGCGCGGCATCAGCATAGGTTTGTGGGGCTCATACTCAGCGCCCAACTCCCGCAGACGCGCTTCCAGATGGTAAAGGCGATCAACACCCCAGTACCACTCGCCGGCGTAATAAAACATCGCCCCGCAGTAATGACCAAGCTTCTCTCGTCGGGCATTGCCGGTCTTAAGAATGGCTGCGATAGCATCAGGTGCACAACCATGCTCCGCCGCCAGAGACTCCAGCGCGTGCTTATCTCCAGCCCACAGGGCCTGCCCTACTTGAGGCACAGCGTTAATAAATCCACTTCGATCCTGAGCCGCAAGAATTGCTAAGGCTAGGTTTGTTAGATAGTCATTTGATGCAGAGTCACTTGATGAAGCTGGTTGCAACTCCGGAAATGACAAACCTAAGTGCGGGGCAATGTACGCTGCGTCATAAGAGGCGTATTTTGCAAGCAGCTCGGGTTCTGCATTATTTGTACCTGATGAGCCGCTAACCAGATAACAAATCAGCTCAATATCATACTGTTCCAACAGAGGTATAAGCAGCTGTGCGGCCAGATGGCTATAGGCATCATCCAGCTGATAAAAGAACTCAACCCGGTGACGGGAAATACGCCGCTGTTCAAATTTTGCGCGCTTCTTTGACAGCCGATCAGGCCTCAGCAGACGGCTAATAAAGGTCGAGGTCAGCCAGCGGCGCACAGGATTTGGGTCCATAGTCGCAGCACCACCCTGCTCTTTAAACTGATCGCTCATATTTTCATCTCTCCACAAAACCCCATCGACAATCTCAATCCTGACCAAGTCTATTGACACCATGCCTGCCAACATGTAACTCTGCAAGTACTAAGAATTATCGACAGAGAATTTACCCTGATGCCCTTAACTGACGCCAGTACCAGCAAACCAGACGGTCGCCGTATGCGCAGTGATCGCAGTCGTCAACTGATTATCGAATCCATGCTGGAGCTGATTAAACTCGGCAATCTTGTGCCTACCGCACAGCAGGTAGCAGATCATGCCAACGTAGGTATCCGATCTGTATTCAGACACTTTGAAGATATGGAGAGTATTTTTGAAACCGCCAGCGAGCTCTGCCATAAAGAATATCGTGGTCTATTTATGGGCGGGGACCGCAGCGGCAGCCTGCAAGAGCGCATACTGCATGCCACCGAATGCCATGCCAATGCCTATGAGACCATCAGCAATATGATACTGTCCGGTACCGCACGCCGCTGGAATTCTGATGTTTTACAAAAAAGCTATCTGGCTTACCAGTATCAATTACGCAAAGATCTCGATGAATGGCTACCGGAACTTGAGAGTCTTTCCGACAACCAACGTCAGGCTGTTGATGGCATTGCCTCCTTTGAAATGTGGCACCGTCTAAGAAATATTCAGACCCTCAGCAAACCTGCCAGCATTGAAATTATTGTCGAGATGCTCAGGGCATTAATGCCCAGATAATCTGCACAGAGGAAAAACCCATGCCAATGACTTTTCTCAGATACAGCCTTCTTATTACCCTTGTCAGCATCCTATTGCCTGCACAGGCGAGCGTTAACCAACAATCTATCGCCAACCCCCAGAGCGAGTGGCTCAGTTATGGGCGGGATTATCAAGAACAGCGCTATAGCCCCCTAAAGGACATTAATCGCGACAATATTACTGAACTCGATCTCGCCTGGTCGTTTAAATTCTCAACCGCTCGAGGGATGGAAGCGACCCCATTGGTGCACAACGGCATTATCTATATCAGCACCGGATGGAGCCATGTTCACGCTCTGGATGCGCGAACCGGCGAACAACTCTGGCACTACGATGCCAAGGTAGCTAAATCCTACTTAGCGAAAACCTGTTGCGGCCCAGTCAATCGCGGCGTTGCCCTCTGGCAAGGTGATAGCGAAACCAAACTACAGGTATTTTTTGGCGCTCTGGATGGACGATTAATTGCACTGGATGCCGCAACCGGCACTGAGAATTGGTCTATTCAAACCACCCCCACCGATGGCAACTACAGTATCACCGGCGCACCTCGTGTTATTACCCGAGTTGAAGAAGGCATAGAAAAAGCCATGGTTATTATCGGCAATGGTGGTGCCGAATTGGGTGTGCGCGGTTTTGTCAGCGCCTACGATGTTGCAAGCGGCGAACAGATCTGGCGCTTCTACACCGTGCCCGGTGATCCCAATAAAGCGCAGGAAAGCCCTGCCCTAGAGCGCGCGGTTAAAACATGGCGCGGTGATTACTGGTATCAAAATGGCGGCGGCGGTGGCACCGCATGGGACTCTCTGGTCTATGACCCAACATTAGATTTAGTCTATATAGGCACAGGCAATGGCTCCCCTTGGAATCGTGAAATCCGCAGTCCCGGCGGCGGCGACAACCTCTACTTAAGTTCCATCGTTGCCCTTAGAGCCGGCAGCGGCGAATACGTCTGGCACTATCAGGTGACGCCAAAAGATAACTGGGACTCCACCGCCACACAGCAACTGGTGCTCGCCGAACTTGAGATTGAAGGCAAACCGCGCTCGGTGATTATGCAGGCGCCTAAAAACGGCTTTTTCTATGTGCTGGATCGCGTGACCGGCGAACTGCTCTCAGCCGATCCCTTTACCCATATTACTTGGGCCAGCCATGTGGATATGGCCACTGGCCGACCAGTCGAAACCAAGTATGCGGACTATCAAAATTTTGGCTCAACCTACATCTGGCCCTCGCCCTACGGCGCGCATAACTGGCAGCCGATGTCGTTCAGCACTAAAACTGGCCTAATGTATATTCCCGTGCAAAATATACCCGGATACTTTAGCGCTCAGGACTCCGTGGTCTATCGAGTTGACCGCTGGAATACCGGTGTCGATCTCAATGAAAGCCGCGATCCGAGAAGTTGGGTGGCCGCCAAGGCCTCTATGGATGCACTGGTCTATGGCGAACTGGTGGCCTGGGATCCCATTAACAAGCAGCGAGCTTGGCAGGTACGCCATAACAAACCTTCCAATGGCGGGGTTTTAAGTACCGCGGGGGACTTAGTTTTTCAGGGCACCTGGGACGGCACCTTTGCCGCCTATGATGCCGAGGATGGCACTGCCCTTTGGCAGTACCAATCAGACAGTGCGATTCTCGCCGGTCCAATCAGCTATGAACTGGATGGCGAGCAATATATTGCTGTCGCCCAAGGCAGTGGCGGTACAGTGATGCTGACGGTAGGTGATGAATTAAAGCGCAATAAGGTTAATCAGAATAAATTATTAGTTTTTAAGAAAGGCGATTTTAATCAAACCCGGCCACTTCAAAGTTCTAGCCAAGCACCTCAGGACGCCAGCTTGGCAACTATTCTGGCACTGGGACACAGGGCCGACACTGATCCTGAAACCATTAAAAAAGGCCAAATTATTTATGGACAGAACTGCGCCTCTTGCCATGGCATCAGCGCAAAAAGTAACCATATAATCCCTGATTTGCGCTACATGAGTGAGCAGACTCACAGTGACTTTAATGGCATTGTGTTGGGCGGTGCCTATGCACATAAAGGCATGATTGGATTTTACGAGACCCTGAGTGCTGATGATGTAGACGCTGTACATAGCTTTTTAGATGATAAACAGCAGCGCCTACCGACAATGGTTGAGATGTCTTTTTTGCAGAGGATCGAATACTGGTTTGTCTATTGGACCGCTCGACTGGGGGAAAAGTATCCCGATCTGCTCAATGCTACCCGCGACATGATGATGTAACCGCTCGCGGGTTAACCCGATCTAAAGCCGGTCTAAAGCCGATAAAACTTCATCGCCTTATCGCGCACCGAACCGACACGCAGGTTTAAAATATCCCACAGATAGTTCTGGTAAAGACGCCAGGGTGCTTTGTCGCCCTGTTTGGGAAACTGATCAATGGCGCGATCCACATAGCCCGAGGATAAATCCAAAAAAGGGATACGCTGCATATCCGGATCATTAATTTTTGGTACACAGTATTGGTAACCCTGCTTATCCATATAGGCCATTAAACGACAGACATACTCGCTGGTGAGATCGCACTTTAAAGTCCAAGAGGCATTGGTGTAGCCGGCAGCAAGGGCAAAGTTCGGCACATCGCTAAACATCATCCCTTTATAACCGGTCACTTCAGGAATCTTAACCGGCTTATTATCCACCGACAGCTGCATCCCACCCAAGATCGATAGTTCCAAACCTGTGGCAGTAATAATAATATCTGCCTCAAGGAAGTCGCCAGACTTTAACTGGATGCCCTTCTCAGTAAAGCGCTCGATATGGTCGGTGACTATGCTAGAAGTACCCTTGCGCAACGAACGAAACAGGTCGCCATTGGGCACCAGACATAAGCGCTGATCCCAGGGGTTATAGCTGGGATTAAAATGGGTATCTATATCAAAGTCATCACCCAGCCAGTGACGGGCCGATTTGCGCAGTAACTTTTTGATCAGTGCCGGATAACGTCTACTCAGCTGAAAGACCAGCGCCTGCAGGCTGACATTTTTCCAGCGGGTTAAACCATAGGCGACTTTTTCCGGCAATATTTTCCCCAGTACACGACTCACCTGATCCGTATCTGGCCGCGAGATCACATAAGTTGGCGAGCGCTGCAACATAGTCACATGACCAGCGGTTTTGGCCATAGAAGGCACTAGGGTGATAGCCGTTGCACCACTGCCAATAATTACCACCCGCTTGCCGCTGTAATCCAAATCTTGCGGCCACTGCTGGGGATGGATTAGCTGGCCTTTAAATTGCTCTGCGCCGGGAAAGTCTGGGGTATAACCTTTGTCATAACGGTAGTAGCCAGTGCAGCTGTAGATAAAACCACAGGTAACCGTTTCAGTTTCCAGACCTGCTCGCTCAATACTTAAAGTCCAGATTGCCCTGTTGCTATCCCATGCCGCCGAGATCACCCGACGCTGGTATTGAATATGCTTTTCAACGCCATATTCTGCGGCGCTCTCACAGATATACTCTCGAATAGCAGTACCATCGGCAATAGCCTTTTTATGTCGCCAGGGTTTAAAACTGTAGCCAAGGGTGTGCATATCAGAATCTGAGCGGATACCCGGATAGCGAAATAGATCCCAGGTACCGCCTATAGCATCGCGGCTTTCGATAATACTGAAGGTTTTGTGCGGCTGACTGCGCGTTAAATGGCAGGCTGCACCAATGCCAGATAATCCGGCGCCAATTATTATTACATCAAAGTGATTCATAGGCTTCTGCACTTTTTCGCACTGCTCTTATAATTATTTTAGGCAGTTATTCTAAGGTTAAAAACTCGCTTGCTATGTCGGCAAAAATGCCTGTGAAAATACCTGTAAAGCGACATCCTCAGAATGGCCACCACCCCCTGACTGCCCTGTCGAGACTTTTACTGCACCTTTGCAACTGTGCATTGTAGGTTTCAGTCTGCCTTTTCACCTTGGCAGCAACACCGCTTAAAAAGGCTTTCTTTTTATAGGTGCCCCTTTTAAAGCCTCCCCATCCCTCGTGATATGCAAGATACTGCTTGTAGGGATCCCATTTTGAGATGCCAAGATTTTTATGGCTTTTATCTGTGTACCAGCCAACAAAGTTTATCGCGTCAGAGAACTCATCACGGTCATGACTCCAGTTACCGGTATCGCGACGATAGTCATTCCAAGCGGGATTCTGCGCCTGAGCATAACCATAGGCGGAAGACTTTCGCGGCAACGGGATAAACAGAAACTTAGGGCGGTCAGGGCGTACATCGGCTCTAAACGTCGACTCCTGTTTAATAATTGCCATCATCAAACCTATGGGCGTGCCCCAACGCTTATTCGCCTTGCGTGCCGCTTTATACCAATCGGTCTCACCATGGAAAATTTTGCAGACATCCTCAACCTGACTTGGCTTGTAAGTCGCGCAGCCAGACAGAGTAAAAATAAGGGCAATAATAATGAGTCGATTTTTGGGCATAGGCTGTAAATTCAAATTGTAAACTTAGGTTTTGGCGCTAATTTTTTAGTAAGTTTACAGCATTCTATCTATTATTAATGGCTATTTGCCCCGCCTTAAAGCGCAAACAGCTGTTTTATCTTTGCTCCCCCGCGCCTATAATCAGCGGCTAAATTTATTTCTTAGGCGACAACCATGACCACAATGCCAGAAGAGTCAAACAACTATATCTTCACCGGAACCTGCCGTGCCGGGAGTGGTGTTGTCGCTGCAGTCACAGGTTTTCTCGCCGATAGAGACTGTTATATCTGTGCCCTTGAGCAATTTGATGATGAGTCGACCGATAAGTTTTTTATGCGCGCGGTGTTCCGCCCGCAGGAAAATTCACCGTCGATTGCCGACATAAAAAATGGCTTTAATGAAGTGTCCGAAACCTTTGCCATGGACTGGAAAATCCATGACCCAAAAGTACCGGTAAAAACCCTGATTATGGTCTCCAAATACGACCACTGTTTAGACGATATTCTCTACCGTCGTCGCAAAGGTGAATTCAATATGGAGATCACCGCAGTCGTCTCCAATCATCAGGATCTGCGCGCAATGGTTGAACGAGAAGGTGTGCGTTTTATCCACCTGCCCGTTACCCCAGACACCAAGGCTCAGCAAGAACAGCGTCTACTCGAAATTGTCGACGAAACCCATACCGAACTGGTTGTGCTGGCGCGTTATATGCAGATTCTGTCTGACAACTTAACCAAACAGCTGTCCGGTCGCTGCATCAATATTCACCACTCATTTTTGCCCGGCTTTAAAGGCGCAAAGCCCTATCATCAGGCCTATAATCGCGGCGTAAAGCTAATTGGTGCCACCGCTCATTATGTGACTTCAGACTTAGACGAAGGGCCCATTATTGAACAGGTACTGGCTCGAGTTGACCACAACTACAAGCCCGAACATCTGGTGCGTGTGGGTCGTGACAATGAGTGTATGGCGCTGGCAAAAGCGATCACCTACCATATTGAACGCCGAGTATTTCTCGACGGAAATAAAACTGTGGTATTTCTAGCCGGTTAAGCGGTTTACGTTAGCTCAACCACACCAGGTTTAAGCAGGACACGTTTGCTCTTATACAGAGTACCCAACGCCTGCTTATATTTTTTCTTAGACACTTTAAATACAGCGTAAATCTCTTCTGGAGCACTTTTGTCTGTGAGCGTCGATTGACCGCCAGAGGCCTGAATGTGCTGAATAATCTGTTCGCCCAAATCGTGGTCGCCCTGCAAGGTTGCCTGACTTATCAGCAAATCGATCTTGCCATCACTGCGGATACTTTTAATAAAGCCCGGCACGCGCTCACCAATTTTTAATGGCCTGAAGGCATCGCCGCGAAAGATTAAACCCAGATATTTATCGTTGATAACCGCTTTGTAGCCCAGATCGGTGCGACCGGCAATCAGCAGATCGACTGACTGTTTTGGCTTTAACCAGACAGACTCTTCTTCGAGGTGATCCTGCAATCGTGTCGTTGCGGCAATGCGGTCGCTGTCCTTATCATGGAACACATAGACCACATAGGAATAGCCCTCTTCCATCGGCTTGAACTGTTCGCTGTAGGGAACCAGCAGGTCTTTTGGCAGCCCCCAATCCATAAAGGCACCGGCATTGTTGATATCAATGACTTTAAGCATTTCGCAGCGACCCACTTCAACCTTGGGAGATTCTGTGGTGGCGATTAATAAATCTTCGGAATCAAAGTAGAGAAACACTTTCAGCCATTCGCCAATCTCAATATCTTCCGGAACATAGCGTGCAGGCAACAGAATTTCGCCCAGGTCTTCGCCATCCAAATAGACACCAAAATCCACTTCTTTAACGACTTCTAATTTATTGAACTTGCCTACTTCTACCATGCTATAAACCGCTTAAAATTATTGAATACCCGATTTTTCAGGTGTAATTCGCCGCGGCAGTATACAGGAGTTAGTGCCTGTCAGGCACTCTGTAAGAGGTTAATGCTAAGACTCTGCATTCAATTGAGGTTGTTTTTCGGTTGAGCTGCTAGATGAACCCTCTTCTGAATCTGCAGATAAATTATTCACTGACTCTGCGGTATTATCTTGCGCAGCAGGCTGTTGAGAATTATTTTTCACCTCGGTAACAGCCTTTTCCAGATAGCTAACAAAATCACCAACAGTCAAAAACGCTTCAATCTCTTCATCGCTGATATCAATAGAGAATTGCTCTTCAAAATCCATCGCCAGCGCGAGCTTCTCCAAAGAATCCACCTTTAAGTCATCTAACAGCATGGAAGCATCAATCTTCTGAACCTTACCCGCCTTTTTCACTGCGTGATTATCAAGGATCGCTTCGAAAACGATGTCTGTAACAGTTGGCTGATTGTTATTGTCCATAATTTTTATACCTTCTATACCTTTTTATCCATGAGTAATAGGTTGTCTGGAGCGCCTTACAAACAACTCTTCAAACCGCATCCAATCCGTTAAAAGTAGCCTACAAAACACGCTTGCACCAATTGAATTCAAGTATTTCAATGATTGATAAATTAGCGTCGATATATAGACTATAGTTGTAGTTGCTAGTTACCGCACCTATAGAGAGCTGTTAGGACGCGCTGCAATCATTATCAGTTAAGCGGCATCGCGTATACACCCCAGTGATTCAGATCATTAACCCAGCGATACATTCAGTCACCAGCCATTAAACAACCATTACATGAGTAGCCCTTTGACGATAATTTCTAGCCCCGGTTTCCGCAACGTCTGGGTGTTAACCCTGAGCAATGCCCTAGCCGCCTCGATCATGACCCTGATGATACTCGTCGGCAGTCTTGTAGGCGCCAAACTGGCACCCTCAGCCCAATGGGCCACCCTACCCATAGCTCTGACAGTAATCGGCACAGCGATCAGCATTCTGCCCGCCACAGCCTGTATGCAACGGCTGGGTCGCAAGCGCGCCCTGTGGGCCTTTATGGGACTTGGTATCTTTGCCTGTTGGCTGGCTAGTAGCGCCCTTGAACAACAGAGTTTTACCCTGTTTTGTATCGCCGCTGTTCTGCTCGGATCAACCAATGCTGCGTTGCAACAGACACGCTTTGCGGCAATGGAATCCGTAGCACCCGAATCTGCAGCAACGGCGGCATCACTGATGATGTGTGGCGGTATTCTCGCCGCTATTATTGGCCCAGAACTCGCCGTTGCAGGCGCCCACCTAACCCCGGTGGATTATCAGGGATCCTATTGGCTGGCAGCGGTCACGGTGATACTCGGCGCAGTGTTACTGGCATTTTACAAACCAACACCTATTGCAGAGGTACAGCGAACAGCAAGCACAAGCTCGACCCTTAGTATTATCCGCAATCCAACCTTTATTTTAGCGGTCACCAGCGGTGCTGTAGCCTTTGTGGTGATGTCTTTTGTAATGACCGGCACACCGATCAGCATGCATCATGTATACGGCCACTCACTGGCTGATACCAAATGGGTGATACAAAGCCATATCGCAGCGATGTTTCTGCCCTCACTGATTGCTCCCCTGCTGTTCAACAAGCTTGGCATCAAAGGCATGATGGCGACTGGATTGGCCTGTTATTGCGGAACCATTGGCATAGGTTATTTTGACATTAGTGTCAGTGGTTTTTGGCTGCAGTTGGTACTGCTGGGTATAGGCTGGAATTTCCTGTTTGTTTCAGGAACCGCGCTACTGCCGAGAACTTATCAGGAGCGGGACAAGTTTAAAGGACAGGCTATCAATGACTTGACGGTGTTTACCTTTCAGGCCCTCGCCTCGGTATCTGCTGGCTGGGCGCTGGGATTGATCAACTGGCAACAGATGCTGTTGTTATGTCTGTTGCCAATTTTAATGATGGGCGTAATGCTTTTAATTGAAGGGCGAATTAATCGCCGCGATAGACACAGCCACTAGTACAGGTTTCTTTGATAGTGATACAGCTAAGCAGAGGCAATTGAGGCTTTAATTTTTGCCAAATCCAGATCGCCAGATTCTCGCTGGTAGGATTCTCCAGCCCCTCAATATCATTCAGGTAATGATGATCTAACTGTTCATAGATGGGCCTAAAAGCACTCTTGATATCGCCAAAGTCGATAACCCATCCAGAGGTGTCACCAATTGGCCCCTCAACATGGATAGATACCATAAAAGAATGGCCGTGCAACCGAGCGCATTTATGTCCCTCGGGAACATTGGGAAGGCGATGAGCCGCCTCGATATTAAACTCTTTGTAAATCTGCATATTTGCTACTTTGGAGGACTAATAAGGGGGCATATCTTAGGGCGCCATAAAGTATATGTATATAGTGATAGAAAATGTTTGACAGCTAATGTCAGTTCGGTAGAATGCCCCCCTTCTCCAGAGGGTGGTTAGCTCAGCTGGTAGAGCATCGCCCTTACAAGGCGAGGGTCACAGGTTCAATCCCTGTACCACCCACCAAGTTTAGAAAGTTTATGCGGACCGGTAGTTCAGCTGGTTAGAATGCCGGCCTGTCACGCCGGAGGTCGCGGGTTCGAGTCCCGTCCGGTCCGCCACTAAAATGAAAAAGGCTGCCTCGAAAGAGGTGGCCTTTTTTATTTTCAGTTCGGATTGTCCGTATGGACGAGAACCCCCTTTGACTAATCGTCCTCCAGGACGATTTGGACAGCCTTTAGGCAGCCCCGCAGGGGTGAAAAAATCCTCCAAGGATTTTTGAATCACTAATTATCTTCTAAGATGATTTGGACAGCCTTTAGGCAGCCCCGCAGGGGTGAAAAAATCCTCCAAGGATTTTTGAATCAATCCCGTACCTCCAGACCAACACAACACTAGAAAAAGCTCCCTCCGGCAAGAGGTGGCCTTTTTTATTTTCAGTTCGGACTGTCCGTATGCACGAGAACCCCTTCGACCAAGGTTGCAAGGCAAGCTTTGGACGCATAGCGAAGCTAGGCACATCCATTAAGAAAACAGTTAATGCGGGCAGATGTTTAATAAAAAAAGAGAGAGGATTAGGGTGCAAAAAAGGAGGCCCTTTGCTGTTGTTCATGAAGAAAAGTCGCGCCGTAGATTTTTCAAAGAGGGGCACCTTGACCTAACTTGGCTTGACTGAATGACCACCTCAATTGCGATTAAAAAGCGATCGCCATTCTACAAATTCTGATATGGTTCATGCATTGAACAAAAAAGTAATATGAACATCGGTTTTTTTTCAAAGAAAGGATTTCGATCTCCCCTTTCGTGTCTCATTTATCTCATATCAGAGGAACTAATCGATTGTAACCATTAAAAAATGTTCTGCTGATCAATAATAATTAAGGAAGTATCTTATGAAAAAACTATATTTAGCGTTTGTAATACTGACTGCATCTTTTTTACTCGCTGCATGTGGCGGAGGTGGATCAAGTTCAGCATCTTCTCCAACACCCACAGACACAGACACAACTCCTACTTCAAACGAAAGTGCAAATGGCCTATGGTCGTTCGATGATGACCAGGGGTCACAGGTTATTGGTGTTTTTAATGAAGGGGCTTTCATCATTTTAGATTTAGATTATACCAATGACTTTGCACCGCCAATCGGCGTTTTTTATGAAGGTGGCTACGCAATCGAAGTTGACCAGTTGGAAAGTGACTCTGCCAAAGCTTATCTATTGAACGGTGTATTCTTAGGGAACGGCACCGTCACTGGCACCGTTGCTGAAGGTGGATCTATGAATCTTTTAGGCAAGGATGGTGATGGAGAGACTCAACTCGAGACTACTTTATTTTATGATGAGAGTAATGCACAGGAAATCGAGCTTGCCGCTCTTGAGGGCAGTTGGATAAATGCAGCTCCTGAATGTGAGTTCGAACTACCTGGTAATGATGCAGCTTGTGAATTTTCCATATCGGAAGCGGGTGCGGTCACATTGAACACTGCTGACTGTGCATTAGAAGGTACGATCAGCGAAACTGCCACCAATAACATATTTAGCTTAGCTGTCACCATAAGTGGGAGTAGCTGTTGGAGTCCTGGAGATTATGTCGGTTTCTCAACTTTTGCAACCGACATTGATGATGAAGGTTTTACGTCTGAAGAGTTAATTATGATGTTTTCTGATGGCATTCATTCCTATGGCCTTCAAATTTTCAAGCCCCAACCCTAAGCAACTTCGTTACCACCAAAAAAAACCTCGCATCGGTAGATGCGAGGGTTTTTTATATCCTTTTTACCCAGATGAAAAACAAAGGGTGGCTGTTTAGCCATCTGCCTCCGATGGCTTACTGGAAAGCATCACAAAGCCTTCAACCCCTGCCATCTAGCCTCACTATCAGGATAATGTAATCTACTTCACCAATCCCGCAGTACAAACAGTATGACTATCAGCAATCGCCTACTCAAATACTTTAACCGGAAGAAATCAGACTCTACCGACAAAAACCATACCCGCTACAGAAACGATATCTGCAACCATTGGGATCTGGATTATATGTCTATAGAAGAAATTGATCGTATGCTTGAAGAAGGTGATGTTAAGACCACAATTCCGCGTAAAAAGAAGGACGACTAAGTAACCACCAATCCCCAAAAATCCGCAAATAAACAACCTTTATAAATTCAATTGAACATTGCAAGTTGTGCGCTGTGCAAACATCACCGCTGGTCATCAACACCAGAGGTATTTATATAGCGATTAATACCGAGAGGCTGAAGACTAGCCTAAAAGATTGAAGCCAAGGATTAACCAGCCAACATCTGCTCGCGTAACTTACCAATCTGATCTCTAGTCTGGGCAGCTTCCTCAAACTCAAGATCGCGGGCATGTTGATACATCTTTTCTTCCAGACGCTTAAGCTCTTTGCCTATATTGGCAATCGGTGCAGCATCGCTGGAAATATCATAACTGCCCAAGCCCTCCGCAACCTTCTTGCCACGCTTAGGCTTACCCTGCCCTGCGTAGGCGCCCTCCATAATGTCAGCCACCGACTTTTTAATGCCGACAGGTGTTAATCCATTCAGTTTGTTGTGCTCGATCTGCATGGCGCGACGGCGTTCGGTCTCGTCGATAGCTCGCTGCATAGAGCCAGTTACCTTATCAGCATAGAGTATTGCCTTGCCTTTAACATGACGGGCAGCGCGACCAATAGTCTGAATCAATGACTGCTCAGAGCGCAAGAAACCCTCTTTATCGGCATCAAAAATAGTTACCAGCGAGACTTCCGGCATATCCAAACCTTCACGCAGTAGGTTGATGCCGACCAGCACATCAAACTCCCCAAGACGCAGATCGCGGATAATCTCCACACGCTCTACAGTATCAATATCTGAATGCAGGTAGCGAACTCGCACATCGTGCTCCGCTAAATATTCAGTTAAATCCTCTGCCATTCGCTTGGTTAAAACGGTAATCAAAATACGTTCGTTATCGGCCACCCGCAGACGAATTTCCGACAGCACATCATCAACCTGAGTCTGGGCCGGACGAACTTCGAGCATAGGGTCAAGTAGTCCAGTAGGACGCACTACCTGCTCAACAATTTGACCGGCATTCGCCGCTTCGTATCTGCTAGGCGTCGCCGAGACAAAAATCATCTGTGGCGCCAGCGCTTCCCACTCATCAAAGCGCAACGGACGGTTATCCAGTGCCGAGGGCAACCTGAAGCCATACTCCACTAGGGTCTCTTTGCGCGAGCGATCACCTTTGTACATACCGCCAATTTGCGGCACGCTGACATGGGACTCATCAATAATCAGTAGCGCATCGTCAGGCAGATAATCAAATAATGTTGGTGGCGGCTCGCCTGGGGGGCGTCCGGACAGATAGCGGGAATAGTTTTCAATCCCGTTGCAATAACCCAGCTCGCGCATCATCTCGGTGTCGTAGCGAACTCGCTCACCCAAACGCTGAGCTTCCACCAGCTTGTCCACCGAACGCAGCTGCTCAAGGCGCTCATCGAGCTCAACCTTAATTTTATCTGCCGCCTCTAAAACCGTGTTGCGCGGCGTTACATAATGAGATTTTGGGTAGATGGTAAAGCGCGGCACTTTGCGCAACACTTCGCCGGTCAACGGATCAAATAGCGTGAGGTTTTCAATCTCATCATCAAACAGTTCGATACGCAGGGCTTCATAATCGGAATCTGCAGGATAAACATCGATTACATCGCCTCGCACTCGGTAGGAGGAGCGATCAAAGTCGATATCATTGCGTTTGTATTGCAGCTCGGCAAGACGGCGGAGAATATCCCGCTGATCAATTTTCTCACCGCGGGAGAGATGTAAAAGCATCTTCAGATATGACTCGGGATCACCCAGGCCATAAATAGCCGATACCGTCGCCACCACAATCACATCGCGACGCTCCATCAGCGCCTTGGTGGCACTTAGGCGCATCTGCTCAATATGCGAGTTTACCGCGGCATCTTTTTCAATAAAGGTATCAGAGGATGGCACATAGGCTTCCGGCTGATAATAGTCGTAGTAGGAGACAAAATACTCGACAGAATTATTCGGAAAGAAGCTTTTAAATTCGCCATACAGCTGGGCGGCCAGCGTTTTATTGTGAGCCATGACAATGGTCGGTCGCTGCACTGCTTCCATCACCTTGGCGACGGTAAAGGTCTTGCCCGATCCAGTGACACCCAGCAATGTCTGAGCGGAGAGACCATTTTGCAAACCTTCCACTAAACCCTTGATAGCAGCGGGCTGATCTCCGGCTGGGGAATAGTCACTGACCACTTTTAACGGCGGCATCGGCAGTATGTTTGAAACGTTATTGACCACGGCTATTTCACCTGTACTGGACAAGGTGGCCGGCCGGCCAGATTTACGCCACTACAAATATCCGCAAAATAATCGCGGTTCTTAACCTGCAGGTCGTCAATCAACGCCTGCATGCCCTCCTCTTCCAATATCTGACGGAATTTATGCTTCTTTACGGCTACGTAAGTAATGCCTTTAAAACGCACATCAACGGCCTTCCAGACATCGTCTTTGCCGTGCTTGATCAAAACATCTATATGCAAATCAGGAATCAGCGAGGACTCCATTAATACCTGAACCCAGCCCATAGTGGCGCGGTCATTAACCACCACATCGACGACACGAAACAACTGCCCTGAGTAGCGCTCGAGCCCTTCAAAGGCATAGCGGCGCAAGGTATTGTCTACGGCGTCGACTAGGGCGGCCTTATCGGCCTCGTCGAGCACAGCAAAGCGCGCCCGACCTATCAACGCACTGCTGGTAGATCGGCTATCCCACAATGGCTTTACAACGCGGTTAACAAATTCATGGTAGGCCACTGGATCAGCCAGATAGCGCTGCTGGTTTTGTGCCAGCTCCAGGGTCACTTGATTAAATAGCGGGGCAAAACTGCTCAGAACTAGCTTTTCTGCGGATAGCTCTCTTTGAGCAGCAGTCTTAGCAACAGGCTTGGTCTCAGCGGCAAAACTCAACGGTGTGGTTGAGAGAATCAGCATAAGAGCCAGAATAGCCTTTATAGGCAGCTTAAATAAATTCACCATAACGTCTACAACAGTCCCTTTATTGGCCTATTTATTTAAACAGGCAATTTTGAATGGTACGGATTATACAGACAGTAGGACTTTAATTGAGTTGCTGTAGGTAAAAAATAACAGCAGCCCCAAGCATTCTAGGCTGCAGGCAAGTCGCAAATAGTTGAATCAGTTCCCGTATCTGCGGCACCTAATCGCTAAACTTCGCGGCCCGATTAACAGGACTTTATCAATCAACCTGAAATAGGCGCAATTTGAGTCCAGAAAATGTTGACTATACCCCTTAGGCCGCCTAGAATGCGCGCCTGTCAGGAAAGACACGATTCCGCCTTAGCTCAGTTGGTAGAGCAAATGACTGTTAATCATTGGGTCGCTGGTTCGAGCCCAGCAGGCGGAGCCACTTTTATTGCGTATCTATTAGTACTATTTCAAATAGCACTAATAGATACCGTTAAAGGTGCTTAAATGGAGTTAGATTTAGGAGTACAGCATTATGGTGCAGTACCTGCCATCAATCGCCGGAGTCGCGATTATCAGCATTCTAATCACCAGAATGTTGATCCCCCTCTCCCACTTTTTGGGTCTTCTTGACCGCCCCGACAATCGCAAAACACACAGCGGTTCTATTCCCCTTATTGGCGGAATCTCAATCTATCTCTCAGTGCTTTTTTGCGCGGTTTTATTTCTCAATCTGCCCGATCAATTTATTGGCATCGCTCTTATCTGCGGACTTATCACCTTTTTAGGTGCCCTGGATGACCGCTACCCGGTACACCCAAACTACCGTCTGCTTATGCAGTTAATAGCCGGCATCACTATTGCTACCGTCGGTCACGCCTGCCTGCGCGATCTTGGTAACCTTGTCGGCCTGGGGACAATTACTCTAGGTTTTTTGGCCATACCCTTTACCGCCGTAACAATCACTGGCCTCTGCAATGCCTACAATATGGTCGATGGGATCGATGGCTTAGCGGGATCACTAACACTGGTTTCGATTTTGGGCCTGCTGTTCCTGGCTAACGGTCATGCAGCAGACAATGAAGTCGCCCTGCTCGCCTATATGGCCACTTCGATCAGTGTTTTTCTGATCTTCAACCTAAATACCAAATACAAAATATTTATGGGTGATGCCGGCAGTACATTTTTAGGCTGCAGTGTTGCCATCGCGATGATCTACTTCTCTCAAAACAATGCTTTAAGGCCAGCGACGGCACTCTGGTTGGTTGCGGTACCACTAATGGATATGACGAGCACCATGGTCCGTCGAATGAGCAAAGGGAAGTCGCCTTTTCATGCCGATCGAACCCACCTGCACCATATCCTTATTCGCGGCGGACTCAGTCAGCGACAGGCACTGATAGCGATTATTTTGGCTGCTGCAGGTATCGCCGGAATCGGCATTGGTCTGGAGAGAGTATGGCCTCAGAACGATGCCATCTCATTTGGATTGTTTTTACTCACGTTCGCAATGTACTTTCAATTTATCTTTAAGCACGCCTTTAAGTTTGCGCGCTCGATAAGACGTTTAAGCCGCTAAGTTCCTAATTCCCTAAGCTCAACTGCATAAAAAGGGCATAAAAAGGACATAAAAAGCCAATTCGCCTGCTTAGCGTATCCTCAGTATTACATTTAACTCGGTGATTTCAACGCCATCAGAATCAGTTAGCGGCAATGTAAACACCACCTTCACATGAAGCCTGCGCGGCGTCAGCAGAGACATAAGAAGCTCTGGAGCTAGCTTTACAGCCTCGTTGATTGCAGTCATTAACTTGAGCTCCAATACCGCTGTATTCTCCAAATCTCCGGAAGAGACGGCAAAAATATCAAAGGCACCAATAGTAGTAGTAGCGGTAAGGGTTGGCTTGGTTACAACCAAGGTAATATCTTGCGAAGGCTCTAGAATAATTGCACTTACGCCATCAGACAGCAAATTCAATGTAAGTTGACAGTGAATCTGATCCTCATTTGAATCCCTAACACTGTCTACGCCCTCGGTTATATATAAATCAACCAGCGCAGAGGCCTCTACCGAGGGTAAAGCACTATCTATAGACAGCTTTAACACTGAGTCCTGATAATCACCGCCATCAACCGCATTGGTCAGATTCAACAAATTGAGCGGTGCAGGGCGCAGATCAAAACTATTGCTAGAATTTTCAATCGCTACAAATTCATCAGACTCAATGGTCTGATCCGCTGGATTATAGTCCTGCAATGAAACTGTTGAACCCGACAGTTGAAAAGAACTAACCGGGCCTGGAGTAATCGAGCTGATATGATCTCCAAGATTGGACCAGTCATCCTCATATGTAACAAACCAAGCACAATTTTCAGCACTGCTTCCAGCTGATTCAGACCAGTCTGCAGTGCCACGGGTATACGGTTTTCTAATCAGTGTGCGATCAGTAGTTGCACCGCTATAGCCACAGACATCCCAGCCATTACTCGGCGCAACTGAACTCCAATTACCAATGCGGTCGAGCACCGCATAGTTAGCCATAGAGCCTTTAACCAGCGCGAAGCCATCATTACCATTAGGCAGAGTATCAACCAACATATCGCATTCGGTTCGAATTCTAGCGTCACTATCCGAATGGCATATGCTGTAAACCGACTTTGCCGCTACAGAGGCCGATATATCAAAGTTGCTCCATATATCCCAAGCGCCGTTGGTATCTGCGCCATCCAGACTGATGGCAAATGCATAGTCAGACAAAAGTAACGCATCGTCAGAATCGTTATAGATTTCAATATAGCTATTAGCGTCTGAGCCCTCAGAGTATTCAGAAATAAACGGTTCGATACTGTTGGGGATAATCGATGTGATAACAGTGACTGTTCGGATAACCGGCAACGCAACATTACCCTCACTATCAACGGCCGAGTAAACCAGACTGTAGGTTCCCATAGTATTAACATCTACAGTTCCCTGCGCAGTCACATCGACTGAGCCATCAATAACATCTTCTGCCACCGCACCCGTATCGGTATAAGCGAAACCCAGAACATGATTAATTGCCGCAGGGCCATTCAGGCTGATCACTGGCGCATCAAGATCGAAAACGCCTACTGTTGAAGTTACTTCTAATGCCTCATTACCTGCGGCATCTGAAGCGCTAAAAGTTACAGTGGTTAAACCTAAGGGGAAAATAGTGGGCGCATCGTTACTAACCGAAACTGTGCCATCAACATTATCCGACGCCGAGGCCTGATCCAAAAAACTGGCTATAGCAGCAATAGTAGCTGGGGTTCCAGAACCATTCACAGCGCCAACACTAATCGAATTTGGAGCACTGATAACCGGTGCTAAAGTGTCTGGAAGCGGAGTGGGCCCAAGGGAGGAATCAGAGCCGCCTCCCCCACCACAGCTGGCCAGGGAAAGTAACATTAGAGGTAATGAGATACTCTTTTTCAAAACGGTACCTTTGCGATATTGTTCAAACTTTAAATGTGAAATTTACAGTGATAAAATCAGGTTTAATCTAAAAGACCTGAAAGTGATATATGGAAATCCACACCATGAACTATAAGGGAATTGTCAGCTTTTAGCTGAGAGCGGCGATAGTAAGCTTTTACCGGTATATTCTTAACCTTGAATTCGACCCCGACATAACTAATCGGATCCGTTCCACCAGCTTTGACTTCGCTGGTTGCACCAATAGAGTCGCCTACAGTTCCTTCCGCCAACGCTTGTAAATTCCATTTGCGCATACCTGTACCAACAATCATATGAATATCACGCGTAAACGAATAGCGAAGCGCTAGGGTCGTATCAAACATGCTCATATCTGAAGTAACGGTTGCCGTGGACGGAAGACCTTTCGCCTCGCCAGTTATGTCCGCGGTAATATCATGGGCGACATAATCAGTAACAAAACTCAGCTTATATCTATGATTAAGATTGTAATAGTAACGATATCCAGCACCGTAAAAAAAACTGCTGGCAGGCCCAGAGAGACTAGAACCTGAGTAAGAGGCAGTTTCCTTTGGCGAGTAACCAAAGCCTAAACTGCCATAAAACATGCCGTATTTATCATGCTCCGCTTCGACTCTAACCCCGGCTCCACCGGCTCGAAATGATGCGAACTTATTATCAACCTGGATACGTTTATCGGCCTCACTATATGAGGCGATAAGTTCAGCAGAATAATCAATCTTACTTTCAGCAACAGCCATTGTCGGCATAGCCAAGAGCACAGAGGTAAGTCCGACAGCAAGTCTAGAGTGCATAGTTATACCTATTGGTCAGCTTCAATTTTAACAACAGCATCAATCTGGCTCGCAATAGAACCGTCAACGAAGGTCAACGGTAAACTAGACTTCAATTGGAAAGTATAAGTTCCAGCATCTAAAAGCTCATCAAGGGGAAGATCAGTAATTTTGGCTAGCGCTCTAAGGAAAGCATCATCTAATATTTCAGGGTATACGATGCCCTCCCTGGTCACTGAAAAAGAATTTAAAAAATAGTTTTCAGTCGTTAGATTGATGACGGTATCAATTTGGTTTGTATACAACATATCCATCACTTGAGCGGGAACGACAACATCTAATCTCTCGCCATCTGATGACCAATCGAATGTCATCTCAATCATTACATGCCGTTCACCAGAATCCCTTACCGAGTCCAAACCATCAAACATGCTGAGAATGGCCGTTTCCGTTCCCGAGCCCACAGGTAAATCAAACAGTCTGGAGTTTAGGGTCGGAGTATGAAAATCACCCTGAACAAGAGCATTTTTCAAATTCAACAAATTAAGCGGCTCTACACTAAGATCAGTTCTCAATACTTCATTGTCTATAAATGCAGGTATTCGGTGAATTTGACTAACCTGAGTATCAGGATTGAAATCAGTTAATACCACTTCGAGAATAACCGTAACAACACCGGTACCCGTGGCAACATTACCCTGGGCGTCAGTAGCGGTGAACTCGACCAGTGTTTCTCCATAAGGGAAAAAATCTGTAGGTGCGTTATTTGTAACAGCAACCGAAATATCAACATTATCCGAAGCATTTACAGCATTCAGAAAAGCCTCAATCCCAGCTCGTGAGGCCTCTATGCCATTATCTTGGGATGTATACAAAGTAATATCATCTGGAATAATTAAAAATGGAGCAGTCAAATCGGCGATGGTCACAACAACCGAGAATGTACTTCTATTGCCCGAGGAATCTACTGCAACAAAGAAAACGGTTGTATCGCCTAAAGGGAAAAAATCCGGGGCATCATTTGAAACGGACACAGTGCCATCAACATCATCGGTGGCAAAAACAGTATCCAGAAACTCTGAAATCATATCATCTGCTGATGAAGCACCCGATGCATCTGTGGCAGGCAAAGTTACAAACGCAGGGGCTGTTATAACAGGCTCGGCTGTATTGTCAGCTTCATCATAGCCCCCATGGAAACTACCATGGCAACCCACCAAAAATAAGCTAAGAGCCAGTACAAAACTAGAATTTTTCACGATATTCCTCGAGTTACAAAGTAAGTAATTTATGTGCACATACTCTATATATAAAGTACAGATACATCATCTGGTAGCATTATGCACGTTTTAAAACACGGATCAATAAAACAAAGTGCATTTGACTGACCCTCCAAAATGGTGGGCTCATTGAGCGCTAAACATCTGCATTCCGGGATTATTTATTTTTATATAGAAAATTTCAGATTGAATACAACCAAAACCTTGATGAAATTAGTAACCGCCACCTTTGGCAATCACAATAATACCTTTCCAAATAATCCACACATCCAGCTTTAAAAGCCCAAAAGAGGAGCGTTTGAGATACTCATCAACATACTCATACTCATAGACAGAATTACCCATCTCAGAGGTACCCTTATTGATATGGCCAAGACCTAGCAGACCGCCCTTTAGTAGCGAGCGAGTAACATTGCCCTGAGCTTTATCACGTTCGTAGTGAAGAACCGACAGAGGTCGCGGACCAACGATACTCATATCACCGATCAAAACACTCCAAAACTGCGGCAACTCATCCAGATACCATTTTTTAGCAAACTCACCCACATGAGTGCGACTGTCGGGAGTCCACTCAGCAGAAAATGCAATCCAATCGTGCCGCTTAGCACCTTCAGGCTCAATATATTTGGTTTTGATCAAGCGAACTTTCCACTTTTTCATCTTCTTGCCGCCACTCATACCCCAATAATAAAAGAGCATAGGCCCCTTATTTTCAGGTATTAAAATACCCTCAATAACGTAGGCAATTTTGAGAAGTAGTAAAATAGGTAAACTGGCTGATAAAAGGATTGCAGCAACCAACTTATCAAATAGTGTTTTGAAAAAACGCCTAGGAAGAGCTCCATCTAATTCAAAAATATGGCTATAGGTCGACTGAATGTATTCAGTTGGAGCACTATAGGGAAAAGCTTCAGTAGGCTCGACCTCTGACGAAATAACATCACTCATAAAAAAATCTCACAAATTAAAAGTACATAAAAAAGGTTAATTAAGACCACTCTTCGGGACAGTCCTGCTTCCAATCAGCAAGTGCCTCTTCCAAAGAATATATATACGTATATCCATTACTCGCCAAATAGGTCGGTAAAATATTGTTTGAGCGAGTCAGTTTTTTGATTCTAACTGGGCTAAACGGATGATTGATACCAAAAGGTTTTGCAAAGAAATCAATGACATATGAAGCCATCAAAAGCAGCTTCGCTGGCACTCCAGGAACCCATACCTTAATATCAGAAACACCAGCAATAGCATTCACATACTCTTCAATAGAAGGACCAGGATTCATTGACATATTAAACAACGTCACTCGGTCAATCTTAGATTTCTGATCATTAAGTACCCAGCCCATAGCATTGCAAAGCTCTTTTACATAAACCCCCGCCTTGCGTGTTTTTTGGTTGCCGGTGTAAAAGAAATAGCGTTTGCGCACCGCTTTGATAAGACGAGAGACATTCCCACCTTCACCAGGGCCAAAAACAACACCCGGACGCACAATAACTAACTGACGAGACTCATCGTCTTTCGCCTGCCAAACCTGGTGTATCTTCTCCGCAGCAAGCTTAGACCCACCATAGGCTGTCGTCGGAACAGGCAGGGAACTCTCATCCTTCACCTCTTCACTAGGCCCGTAGGGGGCGATTGAACTTGTAAATATTACCTTTTCGCAATTAACCCTTTCAGCCCAACGGCAAACATTCTCAGCGCCCAGAAGATTTGACTGGTAATACTCATAACCTTCATGGCCAGGTTCGCGGTGGACTGCAGCAAAATTAGCCACAAGTGTTACCGACTCCGAAGGCGTCCACTCGACTGACTCACGAACGTCGCCATTCACCTCATGAATATTTGGGTAGGCGTCCAACATTTTACGTCTAAAACTTGAACTCTTAGCTGAGGCTGGCTCGTGATCGTAAAGGTAAACCTTTTCAAAACCTTCTTTTTCAAGCAAGTGCCTCGCAAAAAAAGTACCAATAAAACCTGTGCCACCGAAAATAACCGCGCAATTCAAAACATACACCTCTCACTAATAAGAACTAATTAACAATAAATTTGGAATAAAACAAAAAAATGCCAAGACTGAAATAGTCTAAGCATTGCGAAAAAACACTACTTGGTTAGTATGTCTTGATAAACCTGAACGGTCTCGTTGACCATTTTTGATACTGAATAATTCTCTACAACAGACTTATGCGCTGCATCCGAACATTTCAGTCGAAACTCATTTGACAATATTTTCTCGAGAGCCAAGAGCGCACTCGGGGCATCATCATCTTTAAAGAAAACGCCTTCAACATGGTCTTGCATAACATCAACATTGCCGACTACCCTTGTAGCAACAACAGGAAGTCCCTCAGACATAGCCTCCAAAACGGCTAGCGGCATACCCTCCCAACGAGAAGTCGAGAGAAAAGCGTCGGCCTCAGCCATAAATTTTCGCGGATTAGTCGTTGGACCAAACAAGGTTAAAATATCATTGAGGCTTTTATCATCAATTGATTTCTGACATTGATTAAATCTATCACCATCGCCAATCACTAAAATCTTAACCTTGCCGTGCAAGGGTGAAGTCTTGATGGCATCAGCAATAGCAATCAGAAGTTCTGGATTTTTTTGGTCATCAAATCTATTGACAGCCAGTATGTTTAACGGCGACCGAAGTACTCTAGAATGAACGCTATCTGGAACCTTCACCCCATTGTCAATTTGAATAAGTTTATTTGCTGGGACTATACCTTCTGACTTGATACTTTCGAGTTCGCCATCAGACACACAAATGACTCTCTTGGTAAATACCCCCAAAAACCATTCCAAAGCTATGTAGATACGTTTTTTTAAGTTTGAGTACTCACCAACATGCAACCCATGAAATGTATGAACGCATGGAATACCTGAGAAAATACGGATGAGTCTGCCATAAAGTCCAGCACCTTTACCATGACTATGAACAGCATCGATCTTGTTAGCCCTAATAAATTTAACTAGCGAAAATAGCTTAAAAACATTAAATTTTCTGTGGGGAATAATTACGACATTTTCTGATCCAACTGTATTTGAATAACGCTCGTAGTAGGGATAATCGTTAGGACAAGCCAGGAAAGCCTTAATATTATGGCGTTCGACCTGATCGAGAATTTGTTGGTACATGTGCTCTGGACCACCACCAAAATCTGCTCTAACTGATATATGTAAAATATTCATCGTATGCGCGCCACTACACTGTGGTACAAAGTAAGCCGAAGCATTCCATAAGCCATGAAGAATAAAGCCGAGGGATACCACATGCTATAAAAGTCAACCGTCACTGCAAACGCCAAACTACCCATTAAAAATGCAATTAAATATTTATAGAGTATATCGGTGTACAGCATCTTATAAATGGCTTCAAGGACACAAAAGATCCAGAATAGAGCGTAAAAAAATAATGAAAATACACCTCCATCAATAGCAATACCAATAAATGAATTATCCGAGTAAATTTTAAAAATTGAAAAGAACTGCTTATACCCAAGTCCTATAAACAAATTATTCTGGATCTCAGCAGTTACAATAGGCCAGTTGGAAAATCTCGCTGTTTTGAGAAAAGCATCCTGACCAGCAAGATTAAGAACATCAAGTCTTTCAAGGGATCTTAAGACAAAGAGTGACAATTCATTGTCATAGTAAAGACCTAAGGACAGAACCCAAGAAACCAAGAACACGATAATTAAAGACTGAAAAAATATTTTGATCAAACTTCGATCAAGAACAATAATCTTGGCAATAAGAAGAACGGCGAACATAACGATTAAGAATAAAAATGCTGCTCTAGACGATGAAAGAGCAACAGCTGCTAGCCCAGAGAAAATAAGAAGATAAAAGGCAATAATATTCATAGGCTTCTTGCTTAAAGAACGGTCAATCCACAAATAGCTGATGAAAAGCGCACTAACAAAACCAAACCCACCACTGTTACCTGTAAGCCCCCCTGCCCGAGCCATACTACCGCCATCGTACCAAAGTCTCTGCTGCCCATCTCTTAGCTCAATACCAAATATAAACATAACCAATCCAGCTAAAACTGCAATGCTCAAACCTGTCAGGAATAACTTCCGAAATAGTAGGAGATGTTTTTCGCTGTAATTAGTAATTTGATCAAATAACAAAAATGGTAAGAAGCTCGTAACCAGCCTTAAAACAAGAAAAAGGTCCCCATTCACTGGCTTAACTAGCGCCACAATCATATTGACAATAACAAAATAAACTAAAAAAATGGAATATAGTATAGATGCTGTACTTAACCGAATCGTCTTAAAAGATATGAGAGTTAGAACCCCAAAAAAAGACAGTAACTCAGTGGCACCCAAAAAACCAATCGGAGTAGATAAAACTAGTATAGGCGCAAGTAAAACATACATAGAAATCATCACGACCGATGCAGTATGTTGTAAGTTAACGCGTCTACCAAATGAATTATTCACTATATAACCTATTAATTATTATTATAAAATTGCGTACGCCCAAAGCGGGTCTATTTAAGCCAATGGGTTAAATCTCGATTTAACATTTTAGAAAGCTTCGCAACATCGTCTTTAAAGTATTCCTTAAGCTCAAGCTCCAATTCACCAGAAGCCTTCACTCTCGTAGCTTTAACATTAAGTCTGCGTTTTATAGCCTCGATAATAGGGAATCGATTATTGATCAACCAACCTCTAAAGGTACGAACAACAGGTACCAAAATCTTTGGCGGCGACAAAATCAAGTTAGCTAAGAACTTAAAACGATGCTTGTGAGCCGAGTTCACTACAGGGAATTCTTCTCGCCCATCATAATCAACGCCCAGGAATGAAAGTGTTTCTTTGTAGACACTCAGAGTGTCTGCTTTAAAGTCATCAAAAATTAAAACCTTAACTTTATCGGCACTGACAGTCGAATAAATAAGCTCTAACTGGTCTGCATACTTACAAACGTAGCCATATTGTAAAAATAAAGGCTCCGAACAACTCGACGGTATACAAAGACCAGACTGCCTTTTATCTTGCAGTCTCCAAGCTTCTTCAAAATCTTCGACATCTTCATGCAGAGAGTACTTCTGCTCCATATGATAGGCTTGCACAACATCAACCGGGTTTCTCAACATTATAATAAAACGAGCATCAGGGTTAAATTCTAAAATATTCTTAACTGCATTCTTGGATCGCAAGTAGCGAGTAGAACCTTCGCCAACAGCAATATGATCCTCTGTAGCCCCATGAAATAGGGCAAGATAATTTGAAAGATGTTGGACACCAAACTCATGGCCGGCACTACCAAAATCATCACACCAATAGAAAGGCTCTTTAATATGAGAAAAAAAGACTTTTTCGTGTTCCGAAAGGTACTGTGCAAGGGAAGAGGTTCCTGTCTTTGGAGCCCCGATGATAAAGAAATTCGGATTCATAGTTTGTTCCAGTTAGCACTAAAAAATTATATTATTTGATTCAAAAAAACTTAAAATTTCAACATCATGAAAAAGCCACTAAAGCTGTCGATTCAAGCTCTCCATCCCGACAAGTCTCTTCCCGTAATAGTTTCTAGCTTTAAAACTTCAGGCTCAAATTCCTTAACCAGCATAGCTCTGAAAGCAGCATCTAATTTTGGCCGAGGAGCACGCCTTATCAGCAAGCTTTTTACCCACTCCAGAATGTTTCTATAGGCGTAGACTCTAAGTAACCTTTTAATTCCACGCACCAGAAAACCAATTGGCCTTGGTGGGTTTTGATAAAAAGCAGCTAGCCAAGGATATTTATTGTAATGAGCAGAACCAGTTATCTCGAAATTCTCACGACCATCATCGTCCAGACTCAAAAATGACAGTAGGGACAGATAAGTCGCACGAGGATCTTTAGCAAAATCCTCGTGGAAAATAATATGTAATTGATCTTCGCGGAGTAACCCTTTTAGCCGTGTAAGATGAGATCCTAATGCTGCAACTTGTCTGTACTGCAGATTTTTCGGCTCTACACAAAGAGATGGGATCATTTTCCCAGCACTTCGTACATCCTGCAGGTTCCAGGCCTTCTCAAAAGACTCTTCATCTTCAAATGTATTAAATAGCTGCTCCATATGGAATGCGTAGGCAACATCCACCGGGTTTCGCAACATAACAATAAATCTAGCATCAGGCGAAAACTTCAGAATCTCTTCAACTGCATTTTCTGACTGCAAATATGATGTAGACGCATCCAGCAACACCTTATGAGAAGATAAAGCTGTCTCATAAATACGCAGATAATCTTCAACACAATCCAATTTAAAGACACTTCCCCCTCTCTTTAAATCGAAACTCCAGAAGCTAGGCTCCTTAGGGTACGGAAGGAAAACGCTAGGATGGTCAGACAAATACGTAGATATTGCTGTTGTTCCACACTTAGGAGCCCCAATTAAAAACGCATTAGGATGATTCATACCCTTACAGGTCTCTACACTTGTCATTTACACCACATCTCTTCAAGACTGGTGTCGAAAGTACTATCCAGCCATTTAATATCTTCAACTGAGTGACTAATTATTTTTTCTCTAACCACTGCTGGAATTTCTGGTTTCTTGCTTAGATTTTTATACAGCAAGCCCTGCACAAAGCGACTGTACTTAAAGGCAGCAATTATTCGCTGCCCGCCTTTTCTCTTCAGCGCTTTCGAAGTACTGCTAACTATTCTTGAAAGAATTTTATTTCTTGGGCTTTTGGCCGGATTAACCTTACCAATATTAACCGCGTCACTAGGAAATTCAGGTATGGAGAGAAAATTCGAGATATTTTTTAGAAGTGACTCAGGATCGCGACCAATGTCTTTGAAGTTACCAATCATCACATTTCCTTTTGAAAATGTTTCGACATAGGGCCTGATAAGATCAGCATACAATATAGCATCCCAATCAAACCCATTATCCGCCCACTCCTCGACCGTACCGGAAAAACCGCCATTACGAACGGTAAACAAATAATCAGATAAGAAATATTCAGAAGGGTCTCTAAAAAAAGCCAAAATCTTTATATCGCCTAGATCTTGCTTAATTCTGGAAACAGCTTTGTCGCTTCTCATATAGCGATGAGAGATTTCACCAACAATTTGGTTTTCTTGAGCATTTTGAAAAAAATCCTCATACCAACCAATTCCACGGTCATAATTAAGATCAAAATAATTAGTTTCTTTCACGGGCGTGACAAAAATATCAGGATGCTTTTGAAAAACCTGATGAAGCCAAGTACTGCCAGCCTTGCCTGTACCTACGTAAATGAAATTTGGTGTTGCCATATCTGAGTCCTTACAAAACTTTTTAACAGCTATTTTTTTACAATAGTTTTTTTGAAGAAAAATGAAGCAATACTAGTATGTATGCCGAAGATACGGCATCCCTGAAACGACTGGAGAGAATTACGCAATGCCATTTCAAACATTCGGGTCAAAGCGATTCCAAAACTACCCAATGTGGTTGCGGCAAGAGGAAATACAAGTAAAGCTATTATTTGGGTTGTAGATGAGGTTTTTAACGCCAGAGTTGAGCGCCCAGTCATCTGCAGCAAGACACCTGCAGGGCCACTTAAACAGTGAAAGAGATAGCCCACTGAAAGAGCCACAAGCACAAAATAAGCATCGGCAAAAACGGGATTAAAGAGCGCCAACAAGAATCGCCCATAAAAAATAATAATAAAGAGCATTGGCAAAACAACCGCCGTGCAGAAAACTAAATAAAGCCTTAGATTCTGCTGTAACGTTGAAACATCACCAGCATGGAAATGCTTTGAAATCATAGGGCCGCTCAATTGATTTATTGCCAATATTGGCAATGCCAGAACACTGGCAATCTTAAGCGCGGCAAAATAGGCCGCAATTGTTTCAGCGTCGAGGAAAAAACTAACCAGCATCATGTCAGCATGCATTGTTGAGGAAAATACAATAGCGCCAAGCCAAATTGGTTTAGCCAACCCCAACCACTCAGCCCTGTACTCACTGGTAGCGCTTTGGTTACCATTCAAGATATCCTTCAGGTCAGAAAGTAATATCTGAACAACAGTCACCAAAATAAGAACCACTGCACTGCCAAGCAGTACCTCACCGGCATCCACAGGGACACCGAGGGAATAAATAGACCCGAAGACTAAAATAACAAATAACCGCCAAAAAACATCCTTTGGCGCCAATGCCAGCGTCAACTTTCTCTGAGCACGTAACGCAGCTGACACGAACTCAGATATAGACATACTAATGGTCAAAACTGCAATCGAAAGACCAAACTTAAAGTCATAATGATCTTTAAAATCAGTGATATCGAAAATCATAAAAATTACAAAAATCAAACCAGCGGGGATCAACGAGACAAAGAAAGTCTTTTTTATAGCCCACACCATAGCCTGCACGGCCATCTCTTGCTTGCCTGTGACCGTGTATTCCGGCCATAGACGCATGATAAGTGTTCCAAGGCCAAGGCTACCTACCACAGAAGAGAACAGCGCCAGAGAAAAACCAACTCCAAACAATCCAAATTGCTCTGCAGTTAAAACTCTCGCCACCACAAGGAACATCAAGAATGTTAAGACCCCTGAAGACACCTTGATGATAAGAGCCGTTGATGCCATTTTCAGAATTTTATTAAAAGACTTACTGCTAGAAATTTTTGAAAATATTCCCATGATCACAACACAAAAAATCTATTAAGGCCCATCTATGACATAGCCTTTTTTACTACTTCAGAAAATTCTCTAACAAAGATATCTTTAGTAAATTTCTTAGAACGATCAACGCACCTATCTTCAAAATTGCTTGAGTCCTGCTCGAACAGATCAATCGAATGCTGCAAGCTGCTTACACTTGCATCAGGAAACAGTTGACCAACCTTCTGATCACCGACAATATCCAAAAGTCCACCTTTCGCCAAGCCAATAACCGGCCGGCCAGAGGCAAGAACTTCTACTGGGATTATTCCAAAATCTTCCTCGCCAGGAAAAATAAGCGCCTTACATCTAGCAAAGTGCCACTTCAACGTATCAAAATCCACTTTACCAAGGAATTCAATATTGTCCTTCGCAACACCCTGAAGCTGTTTCAATGCAGGCCCATCACCTATAACAACCAGTTTCTTACCCGACTGATTAAAAGCCTCAACAAGAATATCTGGTCTTTTATAGGCAACCAACTCACCAGCCCACAGATAAAAATCTCCAAGCTCAGTCCCATCGACTTTACTAAAGTCTTCAACTGCAACTGGAGGATGAATAACAACAGCATCACGCCGGTAATACTTCTTAATACGATTGGCCACATGCGAAGAGTTTGCGACAAACACATCTGTTCGCGCAGCGCTAACCGCATCCCACTGCCGCAAATAATGGGACGTCAAAGGCATCATCAATCTTGCCAAAAACCCCGCACTCTTACGGTAGACATGATAATGATCCCAGATATAGCGCATAGGAGAGTGGCAATAACATATATGCGTCGCTCCCGGCCCTGGAATAATGCCTTTAGCTGGCCCAGACTCACTGGAAATAATTAGGTCATAATCCGTTAAATCCAAAAGCTCTAAAGCCATAGGCATAAACGGCAGATATAACTTGTACAACCTATTTGCAAAGGGCAACTTTGATATAAATGTCGTAAATACATTGTGTGATTTTATTGTTTCCGACACATTATCCGGATCATATACATGGGTATAGATATCAGCATCCGGATACATTTCGCACAATGCCTCCAGAACTTTCTCACCGCCACGCATCTGCAAAATCCAATAGTGAACAATTGCAACTTTCATAAAATAATCTTACCTATTAAGCCAAACAGAGAACAAATGCCATTAACCTTCATTTGATCGTCCATATAAATCTTCAAAGCGAACAATATCGTCTTCACCAAGGTAGGTTCCCGACTGAACCTCAATCAACTCAAGGTCAACCTTGCCAGGATTCTCTAATGCATGAACAACACCTACAGGAATGTAGGTCGACTGATTTTCAGAAAGCAGAAAAGTATCGTCACCCTTAGTTACTTTGGCCGTACCAGACACTACAATCCAATGCTCCGCTCTGTGGTGATGCATTTGCACGCTTAACTTTGCACCAGGTTTAACCGTGATCCTCTTGACCTGATAACGCTCACCTTGATCAATCGAATCGTATTTTCCCCAAGGGCGGTAAACTTCGCGATTTAACTCCCACTCAGAACGCGCTTGCTCCTTTAACTTCTGCGCAACTAACTTTACGTCTTGAACATTATCTTTATTCGCCACCATGACCACATCTTTAGTGGCGACAATGACCAGATTATCGACACCGACTGCTGCCACCAACTGATTACTTGTGCGCACATAAGAGTTGCTCGAAGCATGAAGCATCACATCGCCCTGAACCACATTACCACTGGCATCTTTTTCACTAACATCCCACAGGGAAGACCAAGAACCAATATCACTCCAGCCAGCATCCATAGGCACAACCATGGCATCATCAGTCTTTTCCATTACCGCATAATCAACTGACTCACTAGAACAAGCCTCAAAAGCAGCCTTATCGACACGCAGGAAATCCATATCAGGCTCAACACCTTCAACAGACGACTGACAAGCGGCATAAATATCAGGACGAAACTTCTGTAACTCTTCGAGGTATCGACTAGCTTTAAACAAGAACATACCGCTGTTCCAGTAATAATCACCGGATTTAACGTAACCTTCAGCAACCTCAGCGGTTGGCTTCTCAACAAACTGGTCGACATCAAAGCCCGAGCCCAGATCAGCGCCACGCTTGATATAACCATAACCGGTATGAGCCTCAGTAGGCACAATACCAAAAGTCACTAACTTGCCAGATTCAGCCAAAGGTATGGCCTTAGACACCGCCCGGTTAAACGCAGCCTCATCTTTAATCACATGATCGGCAGCCAGCACCAAAAGCACAGGATCATCTTTGGCCGTAAGCGCCGCAAGAGCAATCGCCGGCGCAGTATTACGCCCCACAGGCTCCAAAATTATTGAGCCCAACTGATCGATTTCACGAAGCTGTTCAGCGACAAAAAAGCGGTGCTCTTCATTACAGATTGTGATTGACGAATCAACATTCAAATCCGTCAAACGACCCATAGTCTCCTGAAGCATTGTTGAGTCACCTTCAAGTGCCAAAAACTGCTTAGGATGCGTAGCACGAGATATTGGCCAAAGACGAGTGCCAGAGCCACCAGCCATAACCACAGCGCAAATAGTCATAATTTCCTCTTATTTATTCCCTAGACCTTTGTGCCATTGCCAGGCACTGCCTACAATTGAATCCAATTGGTCAAATTCAGGCATCCAGCCAAGGCCACTTACCGCCTTGCCACTGTCCGCCACTAATATCGCTGGGTCACCAACACGCCGGCCATCAATTTGATAGCTGATCGTATTGCCGACCACCCGCTCACAACTCGCAATAACATCCAGCACAGAAAAACCATTGCCGTTGCCAAGGTTGTAAGCAGAAAAACCCTTGCCTTCATCTCTCATGCGCTCCAGGCCCAACAAATGAGCCTGCGCCAAATCAGTGACATGTACATAGTCACGCACACAGGTACCGTCGTGAGTCTCGTAATCGTTACCAAAAACCTTGAGCGAATTACCATCGGCAATTGCCGACTTTAAAATATTGGGAATCAGGTGTGTCTCAGGATCATGATCCTCGCCAATACCACCAGAGGCATCAGCACCCGCTGCATTAAAATATCTAAAGCAGGTAGCATTAAAGTCATAGGCAGAGCATATGTCTCGCAACAGGTTTTCAACCATCAACTTGCTCTGACCGTAAGGATTGATCGGATTCTTTGGATGATCTTCAGTAATCTTGTCAGCAACAGGATTGCCGAATATGGCAGCAGTTGATGAAAACACTAAATTATTTATATCGTTGCGAAGCATCTCATTGATAAGATTAAGCGAGCCCACAACATTATTTCGATAATAGAGGTCTGGCTGCTTAACAGACTCGCCGACCAAAGACTTAGCTGCAAAGTGAATCACCCCATCAAACTGCCGACCCTTAAGAGCGCTCGCCAATTTAGCTTGATCAAGCAAATTAACCCGCAGAACCTCGCAACCTGAAACCGCCCAGTCATGACCAGTCGAAAAATCATCCAGCACCACAACCTCATGGTCACGATCTTGAAGATATTTAACCATGTGAGAACCGATATAACCGGCACCACCAGGAACAAGCAATTTCATTGATAATTTTCCATTAAACTATTTATTTATTGAACACCTGATATGTTGAACATCCACACCCGGATGCCCTGTAACCTGCGACCTGCCTTTGATTTACACAGCATAATTTCGGTTCTTGCAGGCTACCGCAGGACTAAACAGCTTAGCCCCAATAGAAGGTTCTCTTAATACCACCAAAATTCACTGTTCATACAGTGAACTTTTGCCGCGCAATATTAACACACACACAGGAATGCAAGCCATGAAGTGATGGGCTTTTTAGCGGAATTAAAGATTAACGGCTAATTTTCTTCCCCGCCAAACCAGTAACCCAATGAACCGTAAGGTAAAACACCGTTTCAGCAGCAAACAAAACAAGCAGCCATTGCCCTCAGTAGGCCACCAAACCTTCAAAAAGCCCAGCACAGCAACGCCAGAGGTCGCCCCGCTAATCAGCAAGCCCGTTAGTGAATTAGCCACAACGGAATTATCTATATAGCTGCTAGCCTGACGAAAAAATCTGTTATGGAGGTGCTCATTATCTGGCGAGAATGGTGAACGCCCCCCCTCACCCGACGAAAGATACTCATCAACAGATCTAAGCAAGGATAAGCTAACAGACAAGCAAGAAAAGACGCCGAGATAACGCCCTCAGAAACAAACCAAAGCCCGTAAAGAGCCACAGCAGCGCTCAGCTCTGCCAAATAATGGTGCGTTAGAAAGTAATTCACGAGTAGTTTCAGACATTTCGACCCTGCATATAATTTTCTAGCCCCAACAAATCAAAACTGCAATACCCGTAAAACACTAGGAAAGCCCTTAGATTCTGAAATATCGGGAAAAATAAACGGCAGTAGAATCACCAACCCAAACTCCACAGCCCCACACAGGACGTAGAGCAATAGCTATGCCAAAGTATCAATACTAGAAGCTAAGCACAGTAAAGGTTAGGTTGTTATTTATGACAGAAAAGACTAAATAGCCGCCGCATGCTGTACTGCCCTACGACTAAGCCCAGTCAAGTAGAAAACAAGTGCGTACATCGCGCATTCAAAAACAAAGAAATAGCCCCATTCATTGCTTGATGCCGGCCACCACTCGTTCAAATACCCAAGCACCACAAGCCCTGAAGTCGAACCAGAAACCAGTAGGCCCGTGAGTGAATTTGATAACACCTGGGAGCGGAATTTTGGTCGTAAATAGAAGTGTATTCTGTTGTGGAGGTGGTCATTGTCCGGTGAAAATGGAGATCGACCCACCATCATTCTTCTCACGATGCTAACCAGAAAATCAAGACAGGGATAGGCAAATAATGACGCAAGAAAGCCAAGTGAAAAGACACCAGAATTAAAGAACGCCAAACCATAAATAGCCAACGCAGCCCCTAACCCGTAGGTACCAGCGTCACCCAAGAATAAGCGCCCTGTAACAACATTAAACAGCAAAAATACGCCACAGGCAGCCATGAAACTCTCATCAATCACCCTACCCGCTTGCAGGTAAAACAACAGAATAGAAAAGAATGCAATTCCCGGAATCAGCCCATTCGCGCCATCCGCCATATTCACTGCATTGATAAAGCCCACCAAAAAGATGATGACAAGAAGCGCACCAACAAGGGGTAGAGAAAGCAGGTAATCGAGTCCAGCGACTCCCAAGGAGTCAGGAACAAGCTCAGGCCATACAAAGATAATTCCAGCAAACAGAGCGAATTTTAAAATAAGACGAATAACCGGCGAGAGGAAATCTGCCCTTAAATCTTCAGCGAGCCCCATAGCGGCACAACACATGATCGCAAAGATGCCAAACCTGTTATTCCCGTAATTTGCTAGGTCATCAAAAAGGTAGGAGCTATCTTTCAAACAAGCGACCGCAAAAAACAGTACGAAGGATAACATTACCGACAAACCGCCAAGACGCGAAGATGTACGAGCGCTAATTCCGTGCTTACTGGCCGAGTCAATTCCTGTCTGCTGCAGTGAAAACCACTGTAAAAGTAGAGTAATTGCCGAACCTACAACGCCAAAGCAAACACCAGCAAAAATCGCCACTAAAGAAATTTGAATAAAGTCCTTTCTAGAGAGAACTAAATTAGAGATAAAAACCACCTTACTAAACTTAAAGAACCTGAACGCATCAACCCAGTTTTGCTATGGGGATTGATCTAATATTTTTTGATACAAAAACGTCGAGTACAATACTTGAGATATACCCCTAAATCAACTTTTAAATCAACTTTTAAATTCATTTTGTGAACACAGGTAATGTAAAAAAAACGTTTTAAATTCAGTAAGATAGAGGACAAAAAGAAGGTAAATATCTATTTACAAGTAGCTAGAGCATGCAGGAAAATTCAGCAAATTCAGCAAATTCAGCAAATTCAGCAAATTCAGCAAATTCAGCAAATTTAGCAAATTCGGAAGGTTGAGAAGGTTGAGAAGGTTGAGAAGATGAGTAAAAGCGTATCAATTCATATGCAAATAGATTGTAAAAATCACAAGCAGGGAGTTTGATAAGTAATGAGGTTGGACACTTATATAGCAGCTTAAAATGCATATAACGCATGAGTGACTAAAAGCACATGATCTTAATAATTCGACCAAGAGTGCCAAAACAAGCGTTTTGACTCACAACCCACCGGAGAGCAACCTCAACAAGCTAAACAGCGCTCCCTGACACCCACTTGAATTACACAAGGGAACACCCGATCAACAACACACCATGCTCAGAAGAACCAAACCACTGTGTTATTGAATACTTGACATATGGGTGATTTTAGTGATTTTGCCATGCTGGCAATCTAAGTCAGCCGTATCATAATGAACCTGAATTGCTTTTCCCGCCGGCAGAGCTGCTAGAGCCAAGGCAAACATGTCGCGTGCATCACTATCATCTGCCGGCCACCAAAAATTTCCGTGCGTACATACATTATCGGTTAGAGTCGTCCTGATAACATGGGATCCATTATGGGAATAAACACGCTCAACCAAACCAGTTGTTAAAGACCATCCCGCATATAAAGGTGAGCTAGACATCATTAAAACCAAACACAAAATCCTTTTCATTTTTTCACTCCTTTTAGTGCACATTAAAGAACTTAAACTGACGAAACCTTAGTAATTAACCCTCCTTTCAACCCAAGTCTAACCCTAATTATTTCTAACCCTAAGCCACTTCTCTGTCATCCTGAGCGAAGCCGCGGGATCTGAATGCAGCCAAAGAGATTCTTCACATACGTTTAGAATGACAGCTCAAGCAACTTAACCCCACCCCTAAAAGTAAACCGGGCATTCATCCGATCAGAATCAACATAATTCATAGCAGCCTGATCAATAATTACATCATGCTCGCTGACCAAATACCGCAACCAATTAAAAGCACCGGAAAAGGATTGATTCTCAATCCTCACTGTCACTGAAGACTGTCGCTGCTCAAGCTGAGCTAGCAAAAGCCCATTCTCTTCAGCACTTTCCGACAACAGAGCAACCAGCGTTCTATCATCTTTAATCCGCAGGTCGCCACCCTGATTTTCCTCTACATAAGCCGCCGCCATATCCAACTGTTGTTGTTGAGATTGCAACCAAACAGCCAAATCCCGCTGCTCCACAAAATCCTGTTTATGCGCTTTATAGAAATTAAATAATGGAAAAATAGCTGCCAAGAAAATAATCAGCATAGCCACTGTATAGCTTATTACCGCAGCTTTATTCTCTCCGCCCTGCCCTAAAAATCGACAATACTGATTAATTAACGCTTCCATTATTTCACCCCACGGCTTACTGGACTACTGATACGCAAACGAGCACTAACCCCTCTTTCAGAACTTTCCTGCTCTCTGCTCTGATTTATTTGCTCTGTTTGGACATTCAAATAACCCCCATCCGCCAATGCAATTCGTAACTGCTCTATCACCGCGACGTTGGGTGCAGAGATTTCCAAAATGAAATCCCCCGTCTGCTTCTTATATTGAATAGACTTTACTAGAACATCCGCTTCTAATGAGTGCTGCTGTATAGCCTCAGCAACAGCCTCAAGTACGCTTAAAAATGAGGTTTTATTCTGCGGCATTACAACCTGGTTTAAGTGACCTTCAGCTTGCGAGCGTATATCGATAATGGTTTTTTCAGAGGGGAAATACTGTTGGTAAATCTCTGTGGATTTTTCACGTAACTGCTGCGCTTCAACTTTATAATCAGCCCCCAGTATCACCCAGTAAAAAACTTGCACCAGCAACAAGATTGAAGCAGCGAAGATAACCCGATGCACAAGTGCCGAGCGCTCTGCAAGGGAGGCCCTGGGTGCATAATAACCCTGCAATAGATTAATTGGCGGCAGAATTTCTGGCGTTTCCCTGCATATAGCTTCGGCAACAAAACGCTGATAATCCTCACAAGACTCCATGTCTGAGAAAGTAAAATTATCAAGCTGCTCAACGTTATTAATCTTCGTAACTCTGTCAATCTGGGCGACCACCGCATCAGCAGCCTTAATCAAATAATAATCACCACCGTTAATAACCCTGCCCTGCGGTGTATTCTCATTCAGCGCAATTAAATCTGCATCAACATAAAGCCCATCAAATTTTAAACCCTGGCCTTCAGCCCAGGAAATAAACGACTGCATCAAACCATGGTCAATCGCAAAAACACGTACCCTGCTGTCACCGACTGACTGACTAACAATATGCAGACTATCTATTGGCGCGATCAGATCATCCTCAACCAAAAATGGCAGAGTTTTGGCCAGATACTTTATCTGCTTAGGGGGAACTTCGCGTAGCAAGCTTGAAACCATTGAAGCAGAGACAACAGCAATAACGCGGTCGACTTTTTCGGGGCGCTGCAGATCAAGATCATCAATAGGCGTCAACTTAAAAGGCTCAGTTTCAAGCAACAGCAGCCGCTCGACAAACCCAGTCTCAGACTGGTTAAAAAATACTAACAACAGGTTCTTATTCATAATAATCCACGCTGGATTCTGCAGACCAAAATGGCAGTCTCTGCAGCCATAAAGTTTGCGTATCCCAAAACAAATCAACAGCAGACGAATCAGCGCCTTCAGCATTGGATCGGCGAATTAGCGCCTGCCATAAAGCCGGTTGGTCGCGGTATACCCCGCGACTCGTCACCAGATAAAAGTTGCTAACAGTCGTCAATAACGCAGCGGGTATATCCACACCAGCAGAGCTTTGATCAGTTAAAAATCGATCCAAATCAACAAACCCAGAGGCTGTTCTATCCCTTGCGGCAACTAACGCCTGCCCCTGTAAACCGGGCATCAACGCTTCCAGCAGCAGAGGGCTAGCCGTATTAACATTCACCCCCGTAGTAACCGGCAACGCACTGATATATGGCTTGAGCTTTTCAACAACCTGCGATGAAAACCCAGCGACCAATAACAATTCACTGATATGCGCCACAGGTTGATTAGCCGCTCTGTAGCCACTGCCATCAATCGTCGGTCGATTCGAATAGCCGAGATCTTCAGTGTTAACGCTCCCAGAGCTACTAATATCAGCATCAACCCAATCGGCCACAGCGACGGCAAGCTGAGGATCAATCTCAAGAGCAACAAACAGCCGCTGCAGCACGGCTAGTTGAACAGCATTAACTGCGCCATTCTTATCACGCAGATTATTAAGATTAAACTTACCCATCTCATCGCTGATATAAACCGCCAAATCACCTTCCGGTGGTTGAAACACAGACATCCCGGCTTTTTCAGGATTGCGATAACGCTGCAACCACAACTCAGCCAGCACAATTCCCCCACGCGCATATTCCACAGCCTGAGCACTGCGCAACAATGTCTGAAAACCCTTTATCTCAAGTCTATTCTTGTACAGCATAGACCCGGTAAGCGTTGCAACAATGGCAAAAACTAGCAACATCGAAAGCAGTGCAACACCGCGCTGCTTAAAACTATCTGAGGTCGTCATTTAACAGCCCTGCCAGCATAATAAGAAACCAAACCACTCACCTGAAACAGCCGGCGAACCTTACCGAAGGTTGCCAGAGACAACTCAACTTCAACCGCCAAAGGCAAAGCACTGTAGTCTTCCTGATTGGCATCAATGGTTACCGGCCAATGATTGCTCCAGACTTTTCCATGGCTCAGGTAACGCACTGCAACCCTCTCAACGACTATCTGCAAACTGGTTTGCGGACGGCTAGACTGCACGCGATCCAGAACATCCCAACGGTCACGAGACCAGCGACTTTCATAGCCTCCCCTCTTCGCCTCAGCAAAAACCAAGTGGTAGCCCGTGCGCTGCAATGTGGCATGAGCAGCTCGGCTATTGGTAGTGATTACAGCGGGCCGATTGGCCCAACCACCGCGGGTAAACTCAAACCCCCTAGAATCTCCGCTAAATACTGCCAGCCTGTCTCCGTAATCACCCCTGACAGATCGTTCAATCGCCTGAAGCAGATCACGTTCCATCAAGTTCAGCATCTTGTTTACAGAATTAAAGTCCAGCATTCTCTCTTCACTGCGCTGCTGATAATTAACACTGCTAGAAATCAACTGAAAGGAGCCAACGCTAATCAAAGCAAAGATGGAAAGTGCAATAAGCACCTCTAATAGCGTAAAGCCCTGTTCCTTAAAGCCAAATCTACTCATATCAATCTGCCAGAAATGCCGTTAACTGCACAGCAGGTGAAGCCTGAACAGCACCCTCAGGCTGTCGACTAACCGACACCGTCACTTTCTTTAGCTGCTTATCTGCCGTCGGCTCAATAACATTGCGAACATCCCAGTGAATACCTGCCTGAACAGTCTCCATGACCTCCTCTAGAGCCTGTTCTCGAGCAACTGCCAGCCTATTATCAACCCGTATTTCAGCCAGCCTGTCCTGCGCCACCCACAGGGCGATTTGCTGTTCCATTAAACGCTGGCGGTTATGTAAAGTGCTGGTAGATTGAGCACTTAGTAACGCGGCGCAGAGTGCAAAAATTGCCAGCGCCACCAACACCTCAATCAGCGTAAATGCCCGCTGTTTTTTAAAGATGCTATTTTTCTGCGCAGAGGACTTAGAACTGGACAAGGCTTATCCCCTTAAAACGCCGCCCTTGAATCAGCCATTGAGTATCACCATCAACCAGCGACAGCCGTAGCTCAAAATCCTCCACCTCCTCATCAGGATAAAAAACAATATCCGGCACTAATGCCTCATCCTCCTGTGGTGTTTGTTTAGCCTCAGATCGCGGCTCAATCTCTATATAGTCAGGAAAATGCTGCGCTGACTCTCTCTCACCCAAAACCATCCATTCAGAATCAGAGTAATCCCATACCAAACTGCGGTAGCCATGTTCAATAAACTGCAAGCCATAGGGCGTCTGTTGAAATACCGCCTGCTCAGCCAAAGAATCCATCAGCGCCTTAAGTTTCTGTGCCTCCAACTGCAAACCCTGCTCTCTGCGATCGCCAAGCGACAAAACCGCAAGCCCGCCTATCACCGCAACCACCACAACCACCAAAAGCAATTCAAGCAGCGTAAAGCCAGCCAGCCTTCGATTGTTTATGGTTGGGGAACAATGCATTAGAGATCAGCCAGATTAATATCCGCCGCTTCCCCTTCTCCACCAATTCGGCCATCACCACCCATACTCAGCAGATCATAGGGGCCAGTTTTACCCGGACTAATATAAATATATTCATTACCCCAGGGGTCTTTAGGCAACTTGCGCAAATAACCACCTTCACTCCAATTGGCCGCCGCGGGAAAGCCACTGGGTTTCTCCACCAACGCCGCCAGGTTTTGGTCAGTGCTCGGGTAATGAAAATTA
>Ga0206125_10000452_pt1 | contig 53747 bp, 42 predicted proteins | sample Helgoland_Spring_4_FD_148598 | JGI IMG/M metagenome (GOLD analysis project Ga0206125, IMG submission 148598) | Pelagic subsurface seawater microbial communities from Kabeltonne, Helgoland, North Sea - Helgoland_Spring_Bloom_20160331_1 | ecosystem: Environmental > Aquatic > Marine > Epipelagic ... | reverse complement strand
TTGGGTTTTCTGGTTGATTGGTTTTTTGGTTTCTTGGTTGCTTGGTTCTTGGGTTTTCTGGTTGATTGGTTTTTTGGTTTCTTGGTTGCTTGGTTCTTGGGTTTTCTGGTTGATTGGTTTTTTGGTTTCTTGGTTGCTTGGTTCTTGGGTTTTCTGGTTGATTGGTTTTTTGGTTGCTTGGTTGTTGGGTTTTCTGGTTGATTGGTTTTTTGGTTGCTTGGTTGTTTGGTTGTTTGGTTGCTGGAATTTTAACAACAAAACCACACAACTACATAACTATACAACTCCATAACCAATTTACAACTGCACTTCATCCCTTATTTCTCAAATAACACATTAACTTAGTTATCGATTTTAATATCGCCATGGCCTCTCTCCTTCTAGTCTCCGCAACATCATTTGAGACAAACTTGATATCTTCCGCTAAGTAATACATGCTTTTTAATTCCCCACAAGATGCTTTCGCTATATTTAAAAAATAATGAAATTCCTTATTTCCCTTCCTACAAAAACCTTCCGCTATATTGTTCATAACAGATACTGAACATCTTTGTATTTGATTTCTAAATCCAAAATCCTGATTGTCTTTAAAGTCAGTATATACATTTCTCGCTAACAATCTTGATTTTTGCCATATCTCTAATTCTTCAAAATTTGATATTGTTCCCATATTTTCAATTTTTATATTGATTTTCTGGGGGGAAATATATTTTGGTTGCTTGGTTCTTGGGTTGTTTGGTTCTTGGGTTGTTTGGTTCTTGGGTTGTTTGGTTTCTTGGTTGTTTGGTTTCTTGGTTGCTTGGTTTTTTGGTTGTTGGGTTGTTGGGTTGTTGGGTTGTTGGGTTGTTGGGTTGCTTGGTTGCTGGAATTTTAACAACAAAACCACACAACTCTATAACCATACAACTAAATAACTATACAACTACATAACTATACAACTCCATAACCATACAACTATATAACCACACAACTAAATAACCATACAACTACATAACCACACAACTCCATAACCATACACCTACATACCCCTATGACTATTTCATCTTCGAAAAGGATGTTTACCTACTGGCAAATCTGCAAATGGATGGAATTTACCTTCTTCTTTCGGGCTGATTTCAGCATTTCTTATGGCATGGACGATATTGATAGATTGCCGAGCGTCTTCTAGACCAAAACCATTTCCTTTTAAAATTTCTTTATAACTTTCTGTATGCAATTCTGTGAATCCTGTACTGAACTCCAATTCCTCGCCATCTACAGTAATCGAACGATAGGTTCTTTGTCCTTTTTCTTTAATTTCTTTTGGAAGGGCTTTGCTATCTATAGACAAAAACCATTTCACACGTGCCTGAGCAAATTCTAAATAACCTGCAGCTCTGTCATGCGTATGTAGGTGGGTTTTGTTTTCAATTACCATTCCAAAAATCCAAGAAAGCATATCGTAAAAATGCACACCAATGTTCGATGCAATGCCTCCTGATTTTGAAACATCTCCTTTCCAAGAGGTAAAATACCAATTGCCTCGTGAGGTGAGATAGGTTAGATCTACGTCGTAGATTTTATCCTTAGGTCCTTTCTCTATTTTTTCTTTCAAAGCAATGATACTCGGATGCAGACGCAATTGCAATATCGTATACACTTTCTTACCCGTTTCTCTTTCAATATCCAATAAGGCATCTAAGTTCCATGGATTGAGCACCAAGGGCTTTTCACATATTGCATTGGCTCCTGTTCTCAAAGCCATTCGAATATGAGCATCGTGTAGATAATTAGGTGTACAAATACTTACATAATCTAACTGTACTTTGTTCGCCCTTTTTTGTTTTTCAATATGACGATCAAAACGCTCAAACTCTACAAAAAAATCAGTACTTGGGAAATAACTATCCAATATGCCTACACTGTCGTGTTTGTCCAATGCTGCTATCAGAGTTCCGTCCACCTCTTTGATGGCTTTTAGATGCCGAGGCGCTATATAACCCGCTACTCCAATCAATGCGAAATTTTTTGAATTCACTGTTTTGATTTTTGCTTTATTTGGTTGTTATGTTATTGGGTTGTCCTCCTTCGCTGGGCTACGGCGGATAAATTGATTATTGGATTGTCCTCCTTCGCTGGGCTACGGCGGATAAACTGATTATTGGATTGTCCTCCTTCGCTGGGCTACGGCGGATAAATTGGTTATTGGATTGTCCTCCTTCGCTGGGCTACGGCGGATAAACTGATTATTGGATTGTCCTCCTTCGCTGGGCTACGGCGGATAAATTGATTATTGGATTGTCCTCCTTCGCTGGGCTACGGCGGATAAACTGATTATTGGATTGTTGGGTTTGTTATCTTTTCGGTTAATGCCTAATGCCTAATGCCTAATGCCTAAAATTACAAATTCTCCCAATACCATTGTACAGCTTCTTTTAAGCCTTTTTGCAAGGAGTATTGTGGATTGTACCCCAAGAGTTTTTTTGCTTTATCTATGCTCGCCAAAGAGTGTGGAATATCACCCGCTCTATTGGGTCCGTATGTCACGGCTACTTCTTTTATTTTAGGATCGTACGCTCCTAAATATTCTTTTAAAGAATTGACCAGGTCATTCAAGGTGGCTCTTTCTCCAAAAGCGGTGTTGTATACTTGGTTGACAGCTTCTTTGTTTTCGGTTGTCAATGCCAACAAATTCATTTGAATGACATTGTCGATATAGGTAAAATCTCTTGAATACTCACCATCTCCATTTATGACAGGCGATTCATATTTCACAAACTGACCTACAAATTTAGGTATCACCGCCGCATAGGCACCGTTAGCATCCTGCCTTCTTCCAAACACATTGAAATATCGCAATCCAATGGTTTCAAACCCATAGGTTCTATAGAAAGTGTCTGCATACAACTCGTTTACGTATTTTGTAATTGCATATGGAGACAAAGGTTTTCCAATGATTTCTTCTACTTTTGGTAGCGATTTAGAGTCGCCATAGGTTGAAGAACTCGCGGCATATACAAATCGTTTCACCCCTGCATCTCTAGAAGCAACCAGCATATTTAAAAACCCACTGGTATTGACATCATTGGTTGTGATCGGGTCATTGATAGACCTAGGCACAGAACCCAATGCCGCTTCGTGCAAAACATAATCTGCACCCAAAACTGCTTTTTGACAATCTTCAAGGTTACGAATATCACCCGTAATTAAGGTGAATAAATCATTCTCTAAAAAAGGGGCAATATTCTCATGCTTTCCTGTTGAAAAATTATCTAAACACACCACTCGGTTGCCTTTTTCCAACAATACCGCAATTAAATTAGAACCAATAAACCCAGCGCCTCCGGTTACTACTATTTGTTTTCCCTCTAAATGAATGTTTTCAACTATTCCCATCGTTTTGTTTTTTTACATAGCTTCGCTATTGTAAGTCCCATTCATTACTGAAAGAAACTTACTTTTTAAGACAATCTTAACTAGAATTATCTCAAGCAAAAAAAATAGAAAACAAGAAACTCTTCAATAGAGAGATTCTATTTTCTAAATTTTATACTCACAAAAATACTGTTTTTTTTCCCTTAAAACTTAAAGAATCTAAAGTTTTTTTACAACAGGTTAACTGTAAGATTTACAGTTTTTAAGAGGCCGTTTATTTTAAGAATAAAACTGCTATAAAAGAGGAATTTAATAAAGGAAATCACAAATCATTAAAGAAGAAAATCAGTCCACTTCCAAGGTGCCGAAAATCAAAATGCGTTTTCATCTTTTTTAAAGAAAATATGATAAAAAGTAATGGCCACAATTTTGAGGTCGAGCAAAAAGCTCCAATTTTCGATATACCATATATCTGCTTTAGCCCGATCCTCCATGTCTTTTACTTCTTTGGTTTCTCCTCGAAAGCCATTAACCTGCGCCCAACCGGTTACCCCTGGTTTTGCAAAATGCCGCACCATAAATTTATCTACCAACAAACGATATTCTTCCGTATGTATTAACATATGCGGCCTAGGCCCCACCAAAGACATTTGGTTAAATAGCACGTTGATAATTTGCGGCAATTCATCAATACTCGTTCTTCTCATAAATGCCCCAAAAGGTGTTATTCTGGCATCACCTTTGGTCGCTTGTTGGTTATCAGAATTTCCATTTACAACCATAGACCTGAATTTAAAACACATAAAAGATTCGCCATCTTTTCCCGTCCTTTCTTGAACAAAGAAAACAGGGCCTCTACTGCTAAGCTTTATAATGAGTGCAATTATTGGAAACAACCACGAAAATAAGATGACAATGGTTACTAATGAAAACACAAAATCGAACGCTCTTTTAAACATACGATTGGTCAAACTCTGCAAAGGCTCTCTTCTTGCCTGAAGTATAGGTATATTTTCTGTATAATCTATTGAGAAATTTTGGAATAGGTATTCTGAAAACTCTGGTATCACACGTACTCGCACCATATTGTTATCTGCATAGCGCATTAATTCATTGATCAATTCGCGGTCTTTATAATCTAATGAAATGACTATCTCATCTAAATAATTCTGTTCAATAAATTCAAAGACCTGTGAGAGATCCCCTTTATAGTATTCTTTTACAGCATTGATTCTTTTTTTATTTGTAAACAGACCCGCTATTATAAATCCATAATTCGGATTCAAATATACTTTTTCTATTAGGTTTTCTACATTGGCATTGAGTCCAATGATAAGAATCTTGCGATAGTTAAATCCGCTACGTCTGTATTTTTTAAGAAATGTTATGGATATGATTCTCCACGAAAGTAAGAATACTGTAAAAACAATAATGGTTGAACCAAAAAAGAAACGCGAATATTTGTAATCGGTTAGAAAAAAAACAAGGCCTCCACTTAAAAAAGTAAAGACCATTATAGCCAGCAAATTTCTGGACAAAATTTTATCTATATGTAAAATTCTAGGCAGCTCGTAAAGCTCCATCTTTACGGCAATAATTATCCATAATAACAGACAACCTACCCCAAGAATTATATATAAGGTTCGATCCGGCGGATAGCCTTCAAACACATAAATCCGTGCCACCACAAATGCCAAAACAAGTAGAATTATATCTACAAACGAAGAAAGTAAGGGTACAAATTTAGATTTTCCTTGCAACATGTTTCAGGGGTACGAATTATGTTACGAATTTAGCTGAAAATATTATGAAATACAAGAAAAAATCAAAATCAATTCCAAAGCAGTGGAAATATAAAGAAAACGCTCTTAAGCTAATTTACTTTCACTTTTATTTAGCGCTTCAACAAGCGAAGTAGGTACTTTCCATAGTCGTTTTTCGTCAAAGGCTCAGCAATCTCTCTAAGTTTCCCATCGGAAATCCATCCTTTTCTCCAAGCAATTTCTTCTAAACAAGATACCATAAGCCCTTGTCTGTTTTGAATGGCTTCAATATAATTTGAAGCTTCTAAAAGTGACTGTTGTGTTCCCGTATCTAACCAAGCAAAACCTCTACCCATTACACTCATTTTCAATTCAGATTTTTTAAGATAGGCCTCATTAACAGAGGTTATCTCTAGTTCACCACGTTCGGAAGGTTGTATCCTATGTGCTAACTTGACTACAGAATTTGGGTAAAAGTACAATCCGACGACCGCAAAATTGGATTTTGGTGTTTCTGGCTTTTCTTCTATACTGATTACATTTCCATCCGCATCAAATTCAGCTACTCCATAGCGTTCTGGATCCGTCACATAGTAACCGAACACACTGGCTTTTTGCTCTTCTTCAACATGAGTTACAGCCTCTTGAAGCAGTTTAGAAAAGCCAGGTCCATAAAAAATATTATCTCCCAAAACCAGACATACATCATCGTCTCCAATAAATGACTCTCCAATAATAAAAGCTTGTGCGAGTCCGTCTGGTGAGGGCTGAACAGCATATGACAAGGAGACTCCCCACTGACTACCATCTCCCAAAAGTTGTTCAAAAAGCGGTGTGTCTTGAGGTGTTGAAATGATAAGGATTTCTTTAATCCCTGCGAGCATTAAGGTGCTTAAAGGATAATAAATCATGGGTTTGTCAAAAATCGGCAATAATTGTTTTGACACCCCTTTTGTTATGGGATACAAACGTGTACCCGAACCTCCTGCTAGAATTATTCCTTTCATACTTTTTCGTTATTCGTTAGTCGATTAGCGTCGCCCGTTGCTTTTTAAATCTGTAAGGCAGGTTCCTTATCGTTTGATATATTGTTTTTCGTAATACGCTTGATAGTTTCCACTGGTGATATTCTCTAACCAATTTTCATTCTCTAAATACCAATCAATGGTTTTCTCCAAACCTTCCTCAAATTGCAAACTAGGTTTCCAATCCAATTCATTTTGAAGTTTCGACGCATCAATCGCATAGCGCATGTCATGGCCAGCTCTGTCCTTCACATAGGTAATCCCCTGTTCCGAAGTACCTTCTGGTCTTCCCAACTTTTTATCTAAGATACGGCACATTACTTTTATTAAATCAATGTTCGTCCACTCATTATGGCCTCCAATATTATAGGTACCTCCCAACGCTCCCTTATGAAAGATAACATCAATGGCTCTCGCATGGTCTTCTACCCATAGCCAGTCTCTAACATTCTCACCTTTCCCATAAACTGGTAACGGTTTGTTGTTTCTGATGTTGTTGATAAACAACGGAATTAATTTTTCAGGAAATTGGTAGGAGCCGTAGTTATTCGAGCAATTAGAAATAAGCGATGGCAATCCATAGGTATCAAAATATGCACGTACAAAATGATCTGAACTCGCTTTGGATGCTGAATATGGACTGTGAGGATCGTAATTACTTGTTTCTGTAAATAAGCCTTCTTCTCCCAAAGAACCATACACTTCATCTGTAGAGACATGGTAGAATAATTTATCTTTGAAATTGTCTTTCCAAATTGCCTTTGCCGCATTTAATAGATTGACAGTTCCAATGACATTGGTAAACACAAATTCAGTTGGGTTTGTTATGGAACGATCTACGTGAGATTCGGCTGCCAAATGAATCACGGCATCGAATTGATGCTTCTTAAAAAGTTGCATCATGGTATCTGCGTCTACAATATCAGCTTTTACAAATTCGTAATTGGGCAAGCTTTCAACATCTTTTAAGTTGGCTAAATTCCCTGCATAGGTAAGTTTGTCTATATTGACAATTTTGTATTCAGGATATTTGTTTACGAACAAGCGAACCACATGTGATCCTATAAATCCTGCTCCTCCTGTAATGGCTATTGTTTTCATTTTATCTTTAATTGTCTTGCTATCTTACTGTCTTGCAGTTAATTATGAATTTATTTTTATAGTTCAGTTATTTGTTCGATGCAATTCTTCAAACTTACTTTCCAGTAAGGAATTTTCAAATTGAAATCCCTTTTAATTTTACTTTTATTCAGAACACTATACGCGGGTCTGTATGCAGGAGTAGGATATTCTTTTGCTTCGATGGGAAGCACCTTGCAATCTATTTTAGACAATTCCATAATCTCAACTGCAAAATCGTACCAAGAAGCTACACCTTCATTCGAAAAGTGGTAAATTCCAGAAGTGTTCTCTTTGAATTGCGACAAAATCTCTAAAATTGCTTGCGCCAAATCGCCTGTCCATGTCGGAGTTCCTATTTGATCAAATACAACTCCTAATTGCGTTCTTTCGTTACCAAGTCGCTGCATGGTTTTTACAAAATTGGTCCCATATGCACTGTACAGCCATGACGTTCTAATTACAATGGCATTCGAACAGGCCTTCAAAACTTCTTTTTCTCCCTGAAGTTTTGTTTCTCCATACACACTCAAAGGGTTTGGCGTATCACTTTCTACATATGGTAGATAATGCTTTCCATCAAAAACAAAATCGGTCGATACATGGATAAGCTTCAAGTTGTTTTCAGCCGTTACCTGTGCTAAATTCTTTGCGCCTTGAACATTTATTGTTCGGGCTTTCGCCGTTTCCGACTCAGCCAAATCCACTGCAGTATAGGCCGCACAATTTATGATTGCTGTAATTTTATTTTCTTGAACGAATGCAGTGATTGCTTCTTTATCGGTGATATCTACTTTGTTTCGATCACAGAAGAAAAATTTCCAGTTGTTATGCTGTGCGCTTAGCTTGTGCAATTCATTGCCAAGTTGTCCATTAGCACCCGTAACCAATATGCTCATGAATACATCTTTTCTTGATTAAAATCTTCGTACCGAAAAACATCATTCTGCGAAAAGTCGGGCTGCTTCTTGTCTTTTTCTGACAGACGTATTGCATCCAATGGCAGCTTCCAGTCGATGCCTAATTTTGGATCATCCCAGCGAAAACCAGCATCGTGAGATGGGGTATAATAGTTGTCGCATTTGTAGGCAAATTGTGCGGTTTCACTCAATACTGAAAAACCGTGTGCAAACCCTTGGGGCACCCATAACTGTTTTTTATTCTCTCCTGTGAGCAGTACCGAAACATGTTGTCCATATGTGGGAGAACCCATACGAATATCAACGGCAATATCTAAGACTTCACCCTGCATAACGCGCACCAATTTACTTTGGGTAAAAGGTGGTTTCTGATAATGCAAGCCTCTTAATACTCCATATTCTGAATAGGATTCGTTGTCTTGTACAAAGTTTACGTTCCCAATATGTTTTTGTATTGCATCGAGTCGAAAGGTCTCCATAAAATAGCCCCGTTCATCTCCAAAAACTTTGGGTTCAAAAATAAGGACTTCTGGAATGTTTGTTTCTGTTACTATCATAGATTGAATTGAATCGGATACAAAAATAGCAAAAGAAATCTTTCGCTATTTGTTTTTATTTTAAATAATGAGCATACATTTTTTTTATCCCATCTTCAAGCTCCACGGTATGCTTCCACCCCAGCGCATGCAATTTTGATGGATCTGTGAGTTTTCGTAAGGTCCCATCTGGTTTGTCTGTATCGAACATAATTTCTCCCTTAAACCCAATTTCATTTTGAATGGCAATTGCCAACTGACGAATACTAATTTCTACCCCGGTTCCAATATTGACATGCGTGTTTGTAATTTCATCTCTACAAGAAGCGGTTATATCGCCAAAATTACGTTGTTCCATGATAAAAACACTGGCATCTGCCATGTCTTCTGACCATAAGAATTCTCGCATGGGCTTTCCACTTCCCCAGAGACTAAGACTTACATCATTGTTTTTTACAATTCCATATTTTCTTAAGATGGAAATAATTTCACTTTCCGACGCATTTTCATCTACCCCTTCAATAGGTCTTTTTTGAAGATCTTGACGGATGACTTCAAAATTAGATGTCTCAAAAGCTTTGGCCAAATGAATTTTACGAATGATTGCAGGCAATACATGTGAGGTTTCTAGATTGAAATTATCATTGGGGCCATAGAGATTGGTGGGCATCACTGATATAAAATTAGTCCCATACTGCAAGTTATAGCTTTCACACATTTTAATCCCAGCAATTTTAGCAATGGCGTAGGGTTCGTTTGTATATTCCAAAACTCCTGTCATTAAACAATTTTCTGGCATAGGCTGCGGTGCTTGCTTCGGATAGATACAAGTTGAGCCTAAAAACAATAATTTTTTTACTTTATGCAAGTATGACTGATGGATGACATTATTTTGAATCATTAGGTTCTCATAAATAAAGTCGGCTCTGTACGTATTATTCGCGATAATCCCGCCTACTTTTGCCGCTGCCAGATACACGTATTCTGGTTGTTCTTTTGCAAAGAACTCGGCTACAGATGCTGTATCCACCAAGTCTAATTCCTTGTGCGTTCTAGTAACGAGGTTACTATAACCTTTATTTTGCAAGTTTTTTAGAATCGCACTTCCTACGAGACCTCTATGACCTGCAATGTATATTTTAGCTGCTTTGTTCATCATGTATGTTTATTTATACATTTTTAAAGTGTCTCTGTACTTATTCAAAATAATTGAGGGTTTCGTATCCTCCTTCTTTTAAATATTGATCTTTTTGCATCAATTTAATGTCAGATTGCATCATGTCTTTTACCAAAGATTGCAAATCGTGTTCTGGAATCCAACCCAGTTTGGTATTTGCTTTGCTTGGGTCGCCAATAAGAAGATCCACTTCGGTAGGGCGGAAGTATTTAGGATCAACCGACAGAATTTCTTTTCCTATTTCAATTTGATACATAGGGTTATTGCATGCTTTCACAAATGCTTTTTCCTCGACTCCAACACCTCTAAATTCTAGTTCAACCCCAACTTCAGCAAAACTCATACGCACAAAGTCACGCACGGTTGTTGTTTTTCCGGTAGCAATTACCCAGTCCTCTGCAGCTTCTGCCTGCAGAATCATCCACATCATACGGACATAGTCTTTTGCATGTCCCCAATCACGCTTGGCATCTAAATTCCCTAAATAGAATTTATCTTGTAAGCCTAAGGCTATCCTCGAAGTGGCTCTCGTAATTTTTCTCGTTACAAAAGTTTCCCCTCGCAAGGGCGATTCATGGTTGAATAATATCCCATTACAGGTATACATTCCATAGGCCTCTCTATAATTTACGGTTATCCAATACGCGTACATTTTAGCTACGGCATATGGAGATCTCGGATAGAATGGGGTGGTTTCTGATTGTGGTACTTCTTGTACTTTACCATACAATTCTGAAGTAGAAGCCTGATAGATTCTCGTTTTCTTTTCCAAGCCCAACAAACGAACAGCATCTAAGATTCTAAGCGTCCCCAAGCCATCTGCATTCCCTGTATATTCAGGTGTTTCAAAGGATACATGCACATGTGACATCGCTGCTAGATTATAAATCTCATCGGGTTGAATTTCTTTGATAAGTCGCGTAATGTTAGTGCTATCTGTCATGTCGCCATAATGCAAAAAGAAATTGCGATTATCAACATGAGGGTCTTGATATAAATGGTCAATTCTATCTGTATTGAATAAAGAAGAACGACGTTTCATTCCGTGAACTTGATATCCTTTTTTTAGCAAGAACTCAGACAGATACGCTCCGTCTTGTCCTGTAACTCCTGTAATTAATGCTACTTTCATATGTTATTCAACTAGGTGTTTTGATCTTTGTTTGTTCAAATCTATTATTATTTTTTATAAAAAACCCATTTTTAAAGAAAAACAGTAACATACTCTTAAAATGCAAATACATTGTTTTACTTAACTTTGAACTAGATCTTAAATGATTATGTATCATTCGAGACATAGGGAAATAAATTACTGGCAAATGATTTCTCCAAGCTCTAAAGCACAAATCTTCATCTTCTAAATATAAAAAATAGTCTTCATCAAAACCTTTCAATTTTTTATAATTTTCCAGAGAAATAAAATAAAAAGCACCAATCGCCCAATCCACTGATTGAATTTTGTTGGTATCTAAGTTTTTCAATAAATAGTCATTCATAACTTTATTGCTTGTACTATCTTTCCCCCGAGTTAACAATCTCCAAAACAATATCTTAATCGTCATAAATACTCTAACCGAATATTGAATCGAAAAATCTGCGTTTAGCAACTGAGGAACAACAATACCAAACTCATCATTCATCTCGGAGAATTCAAATAGTTTATCAATACTTTTCTCCAAGACAACTATGTCAGGGTTTGTAATAGCAATGTATTTTCCTGAAGCTTTTGTAACACCTCTATTGTTATTTTCTCCAAATCCTCTAATCGTATCATTCTCTATTAGGATTACTTGAGGATAGTTTTCTTTTATAAATTGAACACTCCCGTCTGACGAACAATTGTCTACATAAATAAATTCAAATCTAAGTGTAGGGGTATGTGTTTCGAAAACAGATTTTAATAAATCTTTCAAGTAAGTTAGGTGATTCATACCCACTGTTACAATAGATACTTGAGGTTTTTCGATCATCATATATTTTCTTTTCGATTAATAATTTCTATACAATGTAATCCCTAATATATAAGAAGTAATTTTTCTTATTACAGGGAAATATCCTGTGATGAGAAAAAAAGAAACTCGTACATAATCGATTAATTTTATCTGGCCTTTTACAAAAACATGTTTTTTAAAGAGTCTAAAAGCATTTTTTAAATCTCTATCTTTTAAGAATAAGCAAGCTACTTCAAACCATTGATTTTTATAAATTAAAGACTGTTCCTTTTTATCAAATAAACCGATATCTTCTTGAAAAGTATTCAAGAATTTACTTTTAATTTCAAAAGCTTTTTGAGAATTTGGATAATTTCTAAATCCTTCTGTTTGCATACACACGTCAAAATTGCAACTTACTTTCATCTTATAGGATCTATAAAACCGCATTAAAAACTCTAAATCTTGATGTCTCTCAAAAGATTCATCAAAATTTCCTATATGCTGAAAAACCGAAGCCCGAACTAAAAGCGTAGAGGAAGGTGTGCTTGTTTCTCCTATTAGAAATTCTTTCGAATACTTTCCTGTATTATTTTTATTAACTGAATAAATGGCATAAGCATAACTCTTATACCTCCGAGAATGGAAACAACAACATCCACCCCAAGTTTCATCTCGTCTTTGTAATACATTCATCTGATTTAAAATCTTATCCGGCTTGTAAAAATCGTCATCATCTAAAAACGCAATATATTCAGCATTTGAATATTTAATTCCTGTATTTCTAGCAGCAGCCCCATTTTTATTTTTTTCATGTTGCAAATATACCACAGCAGAATTGTTTAGATACTGACTCATCAAGGATTCCGTTTTCTTACGAAACTCATCTTCTGGATTGTTATCGTCTACGATGATTATTTGGATATTGGAGTAGCTCTGTGAAAGAACACTTTCTATAGCCCTCCCTAAATAAAGGGATCGTTTGTATGTTGGGATAATTACAGTTACCTGCGGATTGTTCATAAATATTAGTGATTTAATTTTAACTATTCCATAATTTGGGAAAGGCCACCCTTAAATGCATAGAAACAACTCCTCTAAACGCCTGAAAATAAAATCCATACTTTCCAAAAAGGTATGCATATTCAAAAGGATTCATGCCCAATGGCGAATAGAAATTCTTGAGTCTTTTGGTAAAAGAAATAGAAGGTAAGAAACAAGTTTTTATTGACACATCTCTCTCACAAACCCCAATATGTTTTGGGGTTACATAATTTTTTATTCCTTTATTATTTGCCCTCATTCCATATTCAACATCAGCAAAAGAATGTCGAAACTTTGGGTCTAAATTCCCCAGTTTTTGAAAAATAGTCTTGGACACGAGTACAAAATTTCCATTAAATTGGAAACACTCATTTATAACTCCATTAACTTGTAATACCTTTTTACCTCTTCTTCCTCCATAGGTAGTAAATGACGTATCCGTTTCAGAACAAGTCGCTCCAACAATAATTGCCTCTTGTTCTAAACTTTCATATACTTCAAGCACTGTTGAGATAGCATCTCTGAATAGGTAGGTGTCATCATTAAGCCATAAGAAAAAGTCATAGGCCTCCTTTTTCGAAGCTGTCTCCCAAGCAAGGCGCATTCCATGATTCCAATACAAATCACCACTTCCCTTAATAATAGAAACTTGTGGGAAATGTTTTCGAACTTCGTTTGAGGTGCCATCCGTGGAACCATCATCTACGAGAAAAACATTCAATTCAACGAAATTTGTGATCAGATTTTCAAATAATTGCTCTAAGCATTTTAGTGTTTTCTGTTTCCTATTAAAGCAAGTCAGTAAAACAGCTACTTTATGAATCTTATTATTTTTCATCAAACTTTAGAGTTATTTTAGAGGTAAAGAAGGGATTTGTTTTAGTATTCTAGCAGGATTACCGGCTGCGATTGACATTTCAGGTATATTAGACGTAACTACGGAACCAGCACCTACGACACTTCCTTTCCCAATAGTGACACCTTTTAAAACAATAGCCCTAGCTCCAATAAAAACATCGTCTTCAATGACAATTGGCTTACTTTCGATATATGAATCATCGTCTCTCTGCAAATAATGGATAGGATGGGCATCAGTGTCACTAATTAACGCCCCACTGCCAATTAACACATTATTCCCAATAGTGATTGATTTACCGGATATAGTCGCACCAGACACTCCAAGGTTCCGACCGATTTTAATAATTGAATTTGGAACTACGGCTTTGATTATTACTTTTTGATAAACACCAATTGTATTGAATTTTGCTTTGCTACATGCTTTTAATTTTTTCCCAATAATAACATGGGAAGTTCTATGTTTTTGAATTAAAGGCAGACCTAAAAACCGCCACGAAACATCCCAATACCCGAGTTTTACAAAGCAATATATACTATCTCTAAACAACTTCGGGACATATAGTAGCTTTTCTATTTTATCTTTCATTTCTCTATCCATTCGTCCTGTTTTGTATATATTTTGTGTTTTCATTCTTAGTTTCTTTCCTCTTAAATACACTACGAATAAACAATCTTATTTCGGCATCGTTCATTTCTCTCAAAACATCATTAAAACACATTCCTATTGGTATCATTATAAAAAGGGTATAAACATTGATTAAAAGTCTATCTTCAATAAATGAAAAAAGACCTTTATACATTACCCATAAACCAATTGAAATCATAAGCCAATTTTTAGATTTACATACGCCCAAGTAAGATGCTTTTGCAAAAAGAAGTATGTAAATTATCATTGCCACAACTCCTCCCCATTGCGCATAATTTAACATTCCAGACTCGGTAGCTCTTCTACCTTCTTTATAAATCTCAGAAAAATCTCCCCATTCCACCTCAGTAAGGTGAGTTGGTGTTTTTCCAGACCCTCCAAGCCCCCAAATAAATGCTTCTTGTTTATTCAATTCTAAGATGACATCCAAATAAATCCCAGTTCTTGAATCTATAGCAATATCTTGCTTTGAACCATTTTCAGATTCAATATCGTATTCCCCAACCAATTCTCCTATTTTAAATATATTAAATTGTCCTGTTAATCCTAAAATCATAAAAACAATTGGAGCTATCAAAATGAATAACCTGCCAAACCTAATAGTTGACAACATCAAACGAAATCTCCTGAAAAAAAACGTCCCAGAAATTAAAAAGGCCATTAGAATATTTAACATATTTGCACGCATTCCTAATTCACTAAAAAAAGAGACAACAACCACTAACAATGTTATTATTTTCCATTTGGTTTCAAGATAAGGTATAAATATCACGAATAGATATATCGGTGAAATATTATGAGGAAAGCCAAACATACCTAATCCACTTCCTAGCAGCAAAACAGATGCTCCGAGAATTCCATATTTGAAAAAAGAGGAGAAAACAATGCATAAAATATTATTTTTCACCCCTAAAAAAACACATAAGGGGAAAATGATTCCTATGGGTATAACTTGCGAAAACAGTATTTTCCAATCTTCTTGCGACTCTGCATCGACAATACCTCTTCCAATAATCAACAAATTTGATAAAACAAATAAATATACATACAATCTCCCTTCAAATCTCAATTGATTAAAGGAAGGTAAAAACAAAATAAGTATTGCCATCAAAGGATAGCTAGCAAGAATAGAAATGGCAACTATTTTTCCTGGAACTAGAAAAACAAAAATACTTGGCAGCAACAACAATAGTATTATGTAATTCGCTGCTTTACTCAATTTCAACATTTATTCACCTGTATATCAGTTAAAATCTACAATTTAGTTATCGATTCATAAATCTCAATTGTGCGTAATTTATTACTCTCTACATCGTGTCTCTTTCTTGCTTTTTTAATACTTTTTGAAGAAATACTTTGCGATAAATTGTCGTCTTTAAATAATTGAATTAGATAGGAAGCGAGCATTTCATATTCTCCAAATGGATACAGCAAACCAGAGCTTCTATGATTTATCATATTGGGGACACCACCAACATAGGAAGCAATGGCAGGAACCCCTATAACTTGAGCTTCAGCTAATGAATTAGGACTATTTTCAATGCTAGAAGGACAAACAAACACGTGCGATTTCTGGTACCTTTTTGCCATTTCAATTTCATCTAAAAGCCCCATAAAACAAATATGATTTTTTAATTCTAGATCAGAAATTAGTTTCAAAATATATTTAGCATAGCCATTCCGCTTTACTCTTCGGCTGAAAGGTTTTGTAGAAATAATATCCTCGCCTCCTACATATATTTTAACATTAGGAAACTCATCTTTAATAAGTGCAACCGCTTTTAACACGTAGTGAAGTCCTTTTATTGGGTAATTTGCTTGACTAAGAAATATAGAATATCGCACTACATTATCAATTTTCCATTGATATTTACTTTTATAGAAAGCAGCACGTAAAGACTCATTACAAAAAAAATAGTTTCTCTTTTTATTGATAAAATAGGTATGTGCCTTATCCCATTCTGTTCTACCAATAATATTCTCTACTTTAGTAATATATTCTTTTTCTAATAGACCTCGTCTTTTATAATCTCTTTTACCTCCGAAAACAGAACCTCTAAAAACATCTTTTATCGTACTACTTGACAAAAATTCTTGAATGTTAATCCCTGAATAAAAATAGCGTTCGTAAACCGACACTAATCCCTGGATAGACAACACATATTGCACATCGGGACAAGAGTTTATCATTGCCAAACCATGCGCATGTTCTGTGCCATGAATATGAACAACTGTAGGAGTAAACAATGTGTTTATTTTTTTCCAATACAGTTCTATACTAGTATTATACTTAGTCGTTTTTCCTTTCAATGGGATTAAAAAATAACGAACTTCATCTTGTTCAAAAGATATAAATTCAGTCCCATTGTACACACTAGCCACTCCTAAAGTAAGATTCTTTTCTCCTTTTAAACTTTGTAGCAAACTATCCATCCAACCGCCAACAACAAGTTTATCTCTATTTAAATACTTGGAAGCTTCTGACAACAAAATATTTGTTATCCATAGTATTTTCATAATTTCAACATTATTTTTAACATACTTAATAAATTAAATCAACTCTATAACTTGGTCTTGATAATTTTCCTGTATATCGGTTTAATAATATGATGTAACCCTATTTTTTTTAAAAAGAATCGAATTTCAAAATTAAATTTTCGCAGAAATTTAATTTTCTTATAATACAAAACCTGTTTCTGTTTTAGTAAAAATATTTTTATTTTATTGTTATCTATTAACGACTCCATGATTTTACAATCATTTACATCTTTCGCTTCATTCCTGTTTTTTTTCATTAAATAAAGCTGTTCAAAAGAAACAAATTTAAAACCAAAGTACTCAAAATAATATTTCGGATTGTATAACAAGTTTTCTTTAGAAGTATTGTGATACACCAATTCACTGTCATGTGATTCATATTCCAAATCAGAATCTACATTATTAATTTCATCCGAATACAGGCAATCAACATCATAGTTTTTCCTCAATCCATAGAGTGTTAACAGCAAACTACCATCGATTACGACATCACTTTTATTGATTTCATTCTTTTTTAGAAACTCTTTAAAATCGCATAAACTGGAATGTACCTCATTAAACTTATATGGATTTGCATAATTTAAAAAATGTATACCATTCTTATTAAGAATTAATTTTGAAATTGTCTTAGCTTCTTCCTTGGTGTCTGTAATGTGAATGGAACTGAATCCGATATCATATACTTCTCTTACCTTTTCTTTCACCTTTCTTACAGATTCTATTGAATCTGATTGAAAGACAACAACAGTAAAAGATTCCGTATTAGGAAAACATTCAGTAACTTTCTGTAGGGCTCCAGGAAAACCAGATTCCTTTGCACCTACCCAATCCATATGTTTGTACAACTCAACCAATAAATTTAAGGCCCCAGTATGATTCAATTTTAGTTGTTTCTTATAAACAACATTTTGAAAGAAAGATTCAACCTCCTCTTTATATCCCTTACCAGAAGGCCATAAAAAAGCAATATATACATTTTCAGCATACTCAATAAATTTATTTACTGCCATCTCAATATATTCAGAAGGGATATTTCTATCATAAAAATATTGATAGTTTGCAAACATCGATTTCTCCTCGGTAAAAATACAGCTTACATTCAATTTATGATAAATAGCACTAGCTAATCTATGTGATCCATTAATTATACTCCCATTCTTTGATAATGGTATTAAGGTCTTTTCTTCGTCAAATCCCTTTTCCTCAAAACTTCGTAGAGTTTCATCAAACAATTGAAGATACTTTACAAAACTATTCTTATTATCTTCATTTCCATATTCTACGAACTTCCCTAAAGTTTGTGCCTTAATATCTTGTTTATATACATCCTCAGCAAAATCTTTATGATGTCTTCTAATATCTAAATAAAATAATTTAAAGGCAATATCTAACCTGTTATTCGTTAATAATTCTACCGAATCAAATGAATAAATTGAATATTCAGTTTTTGTTAATTCGTTAAAAATAAAAGGCTCTAATAGCCCCTGTAAACTATCTTTTTTCATAATAAACTTAGGCATTCCATATGCCGTTTGCTTTTTTATTTACAATCTTATAATACTGTAAAGGCCTTAATACTACAGAATACCCTAAACTAAAACATGTAGCCAATATGACCCCTGAAACTCCCATATTCAAATTGATTGCAAAAAATATACTTAATGGTATGTTGATACATAAAGAAATAACACTCGTTATCAACTGTAATTTAATTTTCCCTACCCCATTGATAAAGTTTACAAAGATCATATTGAACGTTATTAAAAACACAAATAATGCCATAGACATGGATAGCCTAACTGGCACATGAACTTTGTCTCCAACCCAGAAAGAATAAAAATACTCGGCACAAAGAATCATGAGTACAAGTAGCAACGGTATCACCAACCATATTTTGAGTATTTTATTCACAATATTCTTTATCCAATCAAAATCATTTAAAGTATATGCTTCTGTAAACGATGACCAAAAAGGCATGATAACAACTGAATAACCGATCGTAAGTATGGAGAAGTATTTAAAAGCAATATTATACGGTACTACTTCTTCTGGCCCAAACAGTCTGGTAATAATAAAATTATCGGTAGAAAATAAAATAATCGAAGCAAGCTGAACAATGAAAAATTTAAAACCAAGTCCCATGATGTCTTTTAAACAATCCAATTTGAATAAATGCAATCTAGGTTTATAAATGGCATATTTATTAGAGAAAGCAACCAGATTAACAACTGCTAATATAAAAACTGGTAGTCCAGAAAAAACAAGCCCAAAATTCAAAAGCGAATTTCCAGATACTTTTGTAAGCAACCAAATACTAATCAATGAGAAGAATTGCGTCATAAACTGAAACTTCACTTGCATGGAATGGTGTTGATCGGCTGTATAAATCGTTATAACTAATTTCAAAACTAGCTGTAGCATAAAAAAACCAAATACACTTGGCATTAATATTCGTAGTTCTTCATACAAATACAAATCTACTTTGAAAACAGAAGTCCAATCAATAAAATAGTTCATGCACAAAAACAAGAGGAATAAAACTATACTTACGATGGCTATAAAAAAATAGGAGGTACTCACATACACCTGAGCTAAATGATTATTTTTCAACAATTTTGATTCCGCAAATTTATTTCTCAATCCGTTTCCTAATCCTATATCAAAAAATAAAAACCAAGATATAAATGAACTTATGGTCAACCATACTCCATAATTATCTGTATCCAAGTAATCTATTGATAAAGGAACGAGCAAAAAATTTGATAACACCCCTCCTGTTTTGTAGATTAGAGAATAAGAAATATGATTTAAAATATTAGTCGTCCTTACGGTGCTAACCCCAATTTTTTTGTACAGGAATGTTTTCTTTTTATTCAATTTTTATTGCACGTAATAAATTAGATAAAATGATTATACTTCTTTAAATTGCATATAATATTTCTTCAGTAATATAGAACCAACACCAATCATGACTCCAAAAAAGGAGTACATGAATAAACTTATTAATCTTCGAGGTTTTGATTTTTCAACAGGTACACTGACTGGATTTAGTATCGTAAAAACTGGTGTATCCTCAGTTACCTGAAGGTATTTTGCTTCTAGTTGCTTTGCCAATTCCATGTACACCCCATAAACTAAAGAATATTCATCCTCAAGAGATTCAATTTTAATTCTGTTTACTGCCGTATTTACATATTTATTTTTGTCCTTGTAAACGGCTAACCTATTTTGAACGTCTCTATATTTTTTTTCAACTTCATCATAACGTGTTTTAATGTACTTTAATTGTTCTTTAGATTTTTGGATTTTGAAATCAATCACATATTGCTGTAAAAGTTCTTCAACTTTTAAAGTTAATTCAGCACTTGCCATTCGAGAAGGCATGGTTGCCGACAGTTTTACATAACCATCACTATCATTTACTTCTAAATTAATTTTATTAATTAACAATTGAATTAAATCATTTTCTTTGTAAGAAACACTTATCAATTTACCTTCAGATTTGGAAAGTTTAATATCCACTGGTTCTTTCTTTAAGTTACTAATTATAAAACTTGGTAAACCGATAGTATATTTTTTAACAGAAGACAAGAAAGTAGTATTTGATTCATCCAAATAATATTCTTTAAAAGAAATTTTATTTTTTTGCCCATCAAATGTCAACGGAGTTTCTAGCAGTTCTTTTTGAAAAGGAATACTCCAAAGTATTTGTTGATATAAATCTGGTGAAATCCTTGAATCATTACCAATCCCTCCCAAGCTAATACCTGCCATAGCAGCTAAACCACCTATACTTCCACCAACTTTATTATCTCCTGAGTGTGAAACAAATGTTGAATAAGCGGTGTATTCATTGGGCGTTAAAACAACTACAAATAATCCTAGTAGCATAAAAACTGCCGTAAATTTATAAATCCTTTTTCTACCTTCCCATAACTCTTTAAGTATAGAAATTACATCAACTTCATCATCCTCAGAAAAATTTGCATTGAAATATGTGTTTTTTATTTTCTCAGACATACCGTATATTTATAAAGTTTGAATTAATAAAGCCAAACTCAGCAGGGCCGAACTCAATCCGACAAATTCTGCCAAAGTCACCTTTTTCTTGGGTTCGCTCTTTGGTACTAATATGATAGCGCCAGGTTCTATCTTTGGATAATTTTTTATCCACAAGAATCTTTTCGTACTCTTTACGTCTCCATTTGCATACACCACATAGGTCTTTCTTTTTTTGGCTTTTTCCGAAAAGCCTCCTGAATTGTTGATGTATTCCTTGAGTGATTTCGACTTTTCATAACGAATCAAGGTTGGCATTAACACTTCACCTTGCACAGCAACCGTTTGTTTTTCAGAAGGAATGACTAGGACATCTCCTGATTTCAGTATCAAATCGTATTTCGAACGTTTTCCTTTTTCATCGAGAATTTCCTCCAAATCGATTCCGATCATAAACACCGTCTTGTTGGCAATATCTGTAGACATCGAATCTTTGACAATCAATTCTTTCAACATTTTCAACTGTTCTCTTTCAGCTGAAGTCGTTGCTCTACGTATCAATGTTGCTCCTTTGATGTAGGCAAATGGTGAAAATCCACCAGCTTTTTCAATCAAATCTGAAATGCGTTCATCTTTGTCTATAATCACATAGTTTCCAGGATAACTAACCTCTCCTTTTATGGTTGCCTGAACTTTTTTATTGTAACCTTTTGAATAGCGAACAGATACTTTATCAAACGGTTCTAAATAAAAAGAATCGGAATTATTCACTTCTAAATTCACAGTACTTGAACGTTTGATGTTCTGACTCAGTGTTGTAAAACTACTATCAATGACTCTACGAGCCACATCAATTACTGCTGGATCGGCGCCTTCTTTGTAACCGCCGGCAATGGCAATAAAATCTTCTATACTCATCTTTTCGCGGAAGACAATCTCTACCGGATTGTTTACCGCTCCATCAATCGCTATTGTATACGCTTCCTTTAAAGATTGTTTACCATATACTTGGATACTATCTTCTCTTTTCAAAACGATGTTTGTAGTCTTGTCTAATATTTTTTCAACTGAAAACGAAACTACCTCTTCTCTCACACCGTCAATGGTTCTATAAATGATCCCTCTATCTAGAAAGGCATCTTCTTTTACGCCATCGGCTTTTTCAATCAATTCTAGCAAGGTAAGACCTTCTTTCAATTGGTAATTCCCTTCTCTATACACTGCCCCGTTGATACTCACTCTGTTTTTATAACGATCTATAACCCTACCTACATTGATAGAATCTCCATCGTGCAGCACAAAACCAGATTGTTTTTCCAACTCAATTTCATGTACTTCCCTCTCCTTGCCATCGATACGCTCTACTAGCAACCTGTTTTTATAAGCATCGGCAGTAAAACCACTAAAATACGAAACCAAATCTGAAATGGTTTCTCCTTCTTTCACCTCATATACACCGGGTCTTTTTACCTCACCCGCAACTACAACCTTATTTTCGTACGGCTTAATTATGATGACGTCTTGATCCCTAAGCAATACATTTCCTTTTTCAGAGCCCTCGATTAGATATTTATAAATATCAAATTCTTGAAATGGTTTTCCCTCTCTCACCAATTTAACAGTTCTAAAGGTTCCGTTTTCGGTAGGTCCACCTGCTGCATATAAGGCATTCAATACAGATGACAGTGCACTTAACGAGTAGGTTCCAGGTACCTTTACCTCTCCTATGATATTCACTTGTACGGTACGTACTCCTGCTAAGGAAATATCTGCATTCACTTTGTTGTAACTATCACCGCTTGCACCAATCCCACTATAAATTTTCTTAAGATAGGAGGTGATTTTTGATTTTGCTTTGTCTACAGTCAAACCACTTACATAGACAGGACCAACATTTTCAATATGAATAGCGCCTTCTTTATCTACTTGTTTTCTGTAATTACTCTCAGCTGCTCCCCAGATATCAATTAATATCTCATCTCCGGGTCCAAGTTGGTAGTTTTGGGGAGTCGCCAAATTCATGTTGGGCGTAAAGGAAATACTTGGGTTGCTAAAAAAGTCATATCCGAATAAATCATTTTTCTCAACCATTTCATCCTGCTCAGTTCCATCCAAACCAAAAACACCAACTTCGAAATCTTCTTTAGACAAATCACCTTCATAAGCTCCTTCCTCTGTGTCAGCATATCGCAATGCAGTGATACGTCTTTTCAGTTTAGAGATTTGCACCGCAGACACCCCACGTGACTTTGCTATCACTTCTAGCTGTTCCATTGTATATCCTTCAGCTTGTGCACGTTCCCAATAGGCGAGGATTTGTTCGTCTGACAGATCATCAATATTTACATTTGCCATCTGACTAGCGGAAACGTTCTGTGCGTAAATCGTATGGTTATTCCAAACAGAAAAGGTTAGCAATAACGCCAATATCCAGTATTTCATATCTATGAGAGTTTAATCTTTAATTCTTGTTTGTCAGTTCAAATTTTCAACTGTAAACATTTTAATTCTATTTTTTTATTTCGTTTAGGTAAAAAACGGCTTCGCCCTTGTAAGTCCCACTATTCAGTAGAAATCACTTAGGCATTCTTCTATAAAAACAGTTATAAACTGTTTTAGTTATTTTATTTTTTCAACAAAACTCATCGGAATATTTACTTCAATCGTAACGCCCAATGCGAGTGTTCTAATTATTATTCTGTGTTTGCCTTGAAATTGCACACAAGTAGCTTGTAAACCTTCAAAAGGCCCTTTTACAATTTTCACTTGTTCTCCTTTTTCAAAACGAGTTCCATCTACTAAAGCTATATTCTCAGCATCATTCGCCAATATCTGCAGGGTTTCAATCTCAGTATCTTGGATAATTGCAGGTTTTTTCAAATACTTAAAAACACGTACAACTCCTATATCCTGGAGGCATTGCACCAAGTTTTTTTCTTGGGTTTTTACAAAAACATAGGAAGGAATTAATGGGCTTTCAATCTTTTTCTTGCGATCACTCCATTGTTTTACCGTTACTACTAAAGGAAGATAGGCATGAAAACCTTGTGCTGAAATTCTAGCGTACACTTTTTTCTCTGCTTTAGACTTGCAGACCAGCGCATACCATTTTTCCTTTTCGTTTGTTTTTACAGTTTCCATCATCCGTATTTCATATCCTGATATAAATCACAGAATATTTGAATTTACCAAGCGTAAAAATAAGTAATTTTACTATAGATAACAGCAAAAAATCTTATTTTAATCAACATAAAATCATGTACAAAATCTCAGATAATTGGAGGGGTATTCACGGCTAGGTGACCAATAAATAGTTAGATACAATTGTTTATACTAACGTTAAACTATAAAGTTTAGTATACACAGAAAAGAAAAAAAACAACTAAACCCCAACACCCTGTATTTCAGGTTCTTTTTTTAGGTTTAGTTCCCACAAAATCTTTTAAATAAAAAGGCTCGAAATAAGCGACGTCTTCAAATTCCTCATTTTTAAATTTTTCAAATGACAATACTATCATATCCTTTGCAGAAGGATATCGATTCTCAATAAATTCAAGGTGCTCATGTTTGAGAACATCCTTGCATTTTTCAGCACCGTCTCCGAGCAATGTTACTTTGCCATTTAACAAATAGTTATCAAACGATTCAGCAGTTATCACCTCGGCTTTCGTCTCTCTAATTTTTTTGCCATCACTAGCAAAAACAGCACTATACACCTCCATGCGCCTGGCATCTAACATCGGAACAAGAACCCCTTCAGTAACGGACTGAGAATACGCCAAAATTTCTAATGTCTCTATGGCAATCAGCGGGATATCCAATGCAAAACAAATTCCTTTTGCAGCCGATACGCCTATTCGTAAACCGGTATAAGATCCCGGTCCTTTCCCTACACATACCGCTACCAAATCAGAAAAAGCAATCCCTGCTTTTTGCAAGACCTGTTCTATAAAAACATGTAATTTTTCGGCATGAGAATAGCCACCCGTGTTCAACTCTTCAAAGGCAATCAGTTTACCAGCCTTGCTAATACTTACTGAGCAGTTTTTAGTTGCTGTTTCAAAATTTAAGATATAACCCACGCTAATCGTTTTGTTCTAATTCTAAAAATGCAAATATAGTATTTTGAAATTTCTGTCGTTTGCTATTTATTCCGTTATTTTACAAAATGAACACAGAACAACTACTTGAGAACACCAAGAATTTTGTAAAAAACCAGTTAGAAAAAGCTGAAGGAGGACATGATTGGTTCCATATTCTACGCGTATACAATAATGCACTCTTAATTGCCAAAGACGAAAATGTCGATATTCTGATTGTACAATTAGGCGCTTTGTTACATGATATTGCCGATTCAAAATTTCACAATGGCGATGAAACCATTGGCCCAAAAATTGCCGCTAGATTCTTATTAAGTCAGCATGTTTCTACACCTAGTATTGAGCACGTTGTGCGCATCATTGAAAACATATCGTTTAAAGGCGGAAACTTTGAGCAATCTTTTCACTCTGCAGAACTAGCGGTAGTTCAAGATGCAGACAGATTGGACGCTATAGGTGCCATTGGTATTGCCCGCTGTTTCCACTATGGTGGCTATAAAGACAGAGCTATCTATGACCCAGATATCAAACCTAATTTAGAAATGACCAAAGAGGAATACAAAAATTCAACAGCACCAAGCTTGAATCATTTTTACGAAAAATTATTGCTTTTAAAAGACAAAATGAAAACGATTACTGGAAAAAAAATCGCAGAAAAAAGACATAGATATATGGAGGCCTACCTTGAACAATTCCGTTTAGAATGGAATGGCGATCAGTAATCACAATTCGGATTTACTTTTCTTTTTTTTCTTTACCTGTTTCTTTTTAGTTGTTTTTGTCAATGGCGATTCCCAACGTTGTTTCATTCTTTCTACAGACTTGACCCCATATTCCTGTCCTTCAAAACTAGATTTGACAGATGACAACCACGACATATACTGTGTCTTCATCGCTTCCAAAATTTCTGGTTTTTCCAATGCTAAATCTCTCGTTTCCAAGGAATCCTTTTGCATATCGTACAATTCGAAGATTTTGTTTTCTGCATATATCTTATACTGTGCATCCTGAGCACTCAACTTGGAAGACAACATACAAGTAACTGCTTCCGACCTTGTTTGCTTCTTCCCCAATAAAATAGGCAACATACTTTCACCATCTAATTCAATTTTTGGATCTACCTCCAGACCTAACGCATCTAAAATTGTAGGCAAATAATCGGAAGTCACAAAAGGCTGATTACTCACAATTGGCTGCTTAATTTTTGCTGGCCAAACCATAAGTCCTGGTACGCGAATTCCACCTTCATGCATTGATCGTTTGCGTTCTCTAAATGGCCCAGACGACCCAGGATTGCCATTTTCAGGTCCATTATCACTACAGAAGGTAAGCATGGTATTGTTCGCAAGACCTTCTTTGTTTAAAAAGTTTCTCAATCTTCCAATTTGTTCGTCCATTGCTGTAATACACCCCCCATAATGCTGCATTGATAAGGGCTGATCTTTATATAGTGCCAAATGTTTAGGTCCAGCAACACATGGCTTATGTGGGGTATGAAACCAAACAATTGCCACAAAAGGTTTCTTCTCTTTTTTTGCTTGTTTTACAAATGGCAAGACCCGATCCATAATAACACGACTGTCATCACCATCTAAGTTCTCTGTCACTTTTTTACCGTCTATATCTCGATATGGCGTACCATAAGGTGTTCCGTTCTTTTCTGAATTCGGTTTTTTAATATCCGTATTAACCATTGGGTTATAGGTAGGTACTTTCGCCTCTGTGACAAAAGCATTGTCATAACCGTGCAATACAGGTGGATTGAATTCTTTTAAGTTACCGGGTTTCCCACGGTTCGATTCTCTTTCTGTGTGTGTTAGCGTTCCCAAATGCCATTTCCCAAAATGCCCCGTTGCGTAACCTTCTGCTTTCAGAATTTCCACCAAAGTGGTTTCCTCCGGCCTTAAAATTCCTTTGTTTGCAGTAAAAACTCCTGTTCTATATGGATTCCTACCTGTTAATACACTAGCTCGAGTTGGTGAACACACAGCAGAAGCAGCATAAAATCGGTTCATTTGAACTCCTTCAGCCGCCATTTGATCTAAATAAGGTGTTTTAATGATTTTGTTTCCGTTGTATCCTGTATCTCCCCAGCCTAAGTCATCGGCCATCATCAATATGATATTGGGTCTATTTTGTGTGTGAGCTACTTGAAACACAAGTAACATCATGAGTCCTACTAAACGCTTTGTAATATACATTGAAAATCGATTAAATTCAATTCAAAGATACCTGTTTAACCAGTGAAATAACAGTTTAAAAGTTACAAGTTCTAACACAAAATTCATAATTTATGAAAAATTTGGCTTTCTTTTTTGAAGAAAGGCCTGTGTCCCTTCTTTAAAATCCTCTGTCCCAAAACAATCACCAAAAGATTGAATTTCAATTTCAAAACCATCTGTCTTGGTTTGATAACCCGCATTGACAGCGCGGATTATTTGTGAAGCTGCTTTTGGAGAATTTGCCAGAATCTTTTCTGCAATTTTCAAACAATTCGTAAGCAATTCTTCTTTCGCTACTACATGATTCACCAAACCAAAGGACAGGGCTTTATCAGCAGTAATCATTGCTCCTGTCAACATCATCTCCATTGCCCTCCCTTTTCCAATTAACTGTGGTAAGCGCTGTGTTCCTCCATAACCAGGAATAAGTCCTAAAGAAACTTCTGGAAGTCCCATTTTTGCATTCTCAGAGGCCAATCTAAAGTGACAAGCCATTGCCAATTCCAATCCTCCCCCCAACGCAAAACCATTAATCGCTGCTATGACAGGCTTGTTTAAATTAGCAATCGTATCGAATAAGGATGCATGCCCTTTTCTAGACAAAGCCGTTCCTTCTTCTTTCGTATATTGGGCAAATTCTGAGATATCAGCTCCCGCTACAAATGCTTTTTCTCCTGCGCCTGTAAGAACTATAACCCGAATGGTATCGTCCTTCTCTAAGGTGTGAAATGCTTGACTCAAAGAGGCTATTGTGACCTGATTCAAAGCGTTTAACTTGGAAGGCCTGTTAATTTCGAGCTGTGCAATATATTTCTGTGGATAAGAAATAAGGATATTTTCAAATTCCATATAGTTAAATTTTAGATTTTAAAAGATACACATTATTCTACCCTATTGCAAAACCTCAAAACTATTCTGCTAGCTATCTTTTGGAACATGGACTCTAAAACTCGTTCCTTTACCTAGAGTTGAAGTAAACTGAATAGTACCTTCATAGGTTTCTATTATTTTTTGTGACATGGCTAATCCTAACCCCATACCGCTAGATTTGGTCGTAAACCTCGGTTCAAAAATGAGCGGTTTTTGACCTTCTTCTATCCCTATTCCGTTATCTGTTACAACAATCTCAAAACTATCTTTGGCATCCATAAATGACACATCTATCTTTGGTTTTTTTATTTCTTGTGTTGCTTGAATGGCATTTTTCACAATGTTGGTAACTACACGAACTAATTGAGATTTATCAATATCAACATAACTTTCTTCTACATTCGATGTATAATGTATGTGCTTAATTGCAAAAATATCCAAGGTCATTTTTATGACAGATACTACTTCTAATCTTTCTCTTTTTTGTGTAGGCATCTGAGCAAAATCTGAAAAGGCAGAAGCAATAGAACTCATTACGTCAATTTGTTGAATGAGTGTTTCGCTGTATTCCCTTAACTTTTCTTTTATTTTTGGATCCAAAGGATCGAACCTTCGTTCAAAACTTTGTACCGATAAGCGCATAGGGGTTAACGGGTTTTTAATTTCGTGAGCCACCTGTTTGGCCATTTCTCTCCATGCCTGTTCTCTTTCCGAAGCAACTAATTTTTCCGCACTTTCTTCCAATTGATCTATCATATTGTTGTACGCAAATACCAATTTTTTAATTTCAACGGAGGCGTTACCCATGACTATTTTTTTATTCTGGGTACGCAAACCTGTCTTCCCTATTTTATCGACAATGGTTTTTAGGGATCGTGTTATATAACTCGACAAAAAGTAGGCAAAACTTATGGCTAGAATAAACATAACCAAATACACAAGCCCCAAGCGCATCAAAAACTCTTTTAAATTCCTGTCTTGGGCTGAATTGTCTTGTAAATAATGTAATTGAATTATCCCTATTGGTTCTAGAAATTCATTATACAGGTAGGTAAATGAGGACTGTAATCGCTTTCCATCTGCATCAATCCCTTGAATCAAACGATGACTTTTTTTTACCCGCAATTGCAAAAGATCGTCGTAATTTATGACTTCCAACGAATCGGGTGAAGCCATATCATTTTTTGAAGTAGGCTCTGAACTCAACAACAAATCACCTTGTAAATCAAATATTTTTATACTTACCTTATGCACCGAAGCTATTTGATAAATACGACTTTCAAAAATCGAAATCAATTGATCCGTTCGCAATGACAATTTCGTCTCATTCAATGTATAAGTTATATTCAACCGTGTTGCGTCTTCTTTTCTTTCGAATCGACTGTTGTTATAACTTGTCGTTTGTTGTTTGTATTGGTAAACCGTAGTAAAGGCAATCAAGACATAGGTCAACAATATCAACAGCATCATTGAAAAGAAAATACGTATACGAAGGGAAAAGTTTCTAAAATTCATTGGCTATAGCTAAAGACTAAAATCAGACTACAAGGTTTCAATTTTTACTGAAAAAACCTATTTTTTATCAAAGAAAAAGAAACGAACTCCTCTATTGAAGGTACTTACTGTTTATGGGTTGAATTCTTGAAGCGCTTAATTGAAGCGCTACTTTTCACTTTATACAGCAATCCGATTACTTCAATTTAAATTTATAATAGATAATAATCAGGGCTAATGAAGCGGTAATGACATTTGCCACAGTCATGGCCACACTGTGAATATAGAGCCCGTAAAATAGCCAAAGAATGACTCCGCTAAAAAACATGAGAAACATGGTTAATGACACACCTTCTGCCGACTTTGTTTTCCAAATCTTATATACCTGAGGCACAAATGATGAGGTAGTTAGCGTAGCAGCCAAAAGCCCAATAATTTCAATAGAGAGGGGGATAGCTTTCATTACTGTTCGGGCTCGTATGGAACACGCACTGTTTCTAGATAAAAAGTATCGTCTTTTTCTCCGTCTCCATCTCTATCTTGAAGTCCTGTCATAGCGTATCCATCTTCAATTTTTGCCAATCCAAATGGTACTTCGACAGATGCTGTGTTTTGATTGAACGAATAATACAATGAGTCTTTGGTTACTCTCCAGGTTCCTGTTCCTTTTTTACCCGTTGGTCTTCCGTTTTTTTCTTGCCAGGTTTCAAAAGTACCATCTGCCTTATGCAGACTATACGATTTTCCTTGTTGTTTTGCTCTAGGATCGTCTGGGTTTTGAAAATCGATATCGTACTCAATTAAGGTGTCTTTCTTTTGAAAAGTAGGCAATTCTAATTTCAAATAGGAGCTCTCCCATTTTCCAGTCATATAGCTGGTCATTTTTTCTTCTTCGGTCGCACATGAAACGATTGCTATTGCCGTACAAAACAATACAATAATTCTAAGGGTTTTCATTTTATCTATTTTTAGTTGTTTGGTTTATCCTACTAAGTTTACAATTTTACCAGGAACAATAATCACTTTTTTAGGTGTTCTACCATCCAGTTGTGCTATTGTTTTTTCATGCGTCATTACGGTTTTTTCTATGTCCTCTTTCGACATATCGAGCGGTAATTCAAGTGTAAATCTCATTTTTCCGTTAAAGGATATTGGATACACCTTGCTACTCTCTACTAAATGACTAGCATCAAATATAGGAAATGCTGCATTAGCTATGGATTCTTTATGACCTAATTTATGCCAAAGCTCTTCTGCAATATGTGGTGCATATGGAGAAAGCAAGACCAACAAAGGTTCTAACACTTCTCTTTTATTACATTTAAATCCTGCCAATTCATTCACTGCAATCATAAAAGTACTTACAGAAGTATTGAAAGAGAAATTCTCAATGTCTTCCTGAACTTTTTTGATGGTTTTATGCAAGGTTTTTAACTCGTCCTTTGTCGCTTTATCGTCTGAAACAGAAAAACCTGCTTCGATATGGTATAATTTCCACAATTTTTTCAAGAAACTATAGACTCCTGAAATCCCCGATGTTTTCCATGGCTTTGCTTGTTCTAAAGGACCTAAAAACATTTCGAACATTCTTAAACTATCTGCACCATACTCCGCACATATATTGTCTGGATTGACAACATTGTATTTGGATTTAGACATTTTTTCAACATCCCGTCCTACGACATATTTACCATCTTCCAAGACAAACTCAGCAGTTTTAAAATCTTTATTCAACGGATGATTCTTAAAGGCTTCTATATCTAATTCGTCAGAACTGTTTACCAAAGACACATCCGCATGTATCGCTTGCACTTTTTGATCTTTTACCAGTCCTTTTGAAACAAATTTATTGGTTCCTTCCAATCGATACACAAAAGCACTAGTTCCCAAAATCATTCCTTGATTGATGAGTTTCTTTGCGAATTCATCTACAGGAAGGTGCCCACGATCGAACAAGAATTTTTGCCAAAAACGCGCGTATAATAGATGTCCGGTTGCATGCTCAGAACCTCCTATATACAAATCGATATCTTGCCAGTAATCAACTGCTTCTTTGCTCACAAATTCACCGTCGTTGGTTGGATCCATATAACGGTTAAAATACCAAGAACTTCCTGCCCACCCTGGCATGGTGTTCAATTCTAATGGATATACCGTTTTGTTTTTCAATTTGTCGTTCGACACTACTTTCTTTCCTCTCGAATCCCAAGCCCACTCTGTAGCATTACCTAGCGGTGGTTTTCCGTCTTCGGTAGGCAAGTACTTTTCTACTTCTGGCAATACGATTGGCAAATGCTCGGTAGCAATCATTTGTGGCAATCCGTTTTTGTAATACACCGGAAACGGTTCTCCCCAATAACGTTGACGACTAAATACGGCGTCTCGCAAACGGTAGTTGATTTTTCCTTTTCCAAAGCCGCGTTTTTCAATTTCGTAAATCGCCAGTTTTGTCGCTTTTTTAACATTCAACCCAGACAAGAAATCGGAGTTGGCAATTTTGGCTGTTTTGTCCTCACATGCGCTTTCAGAAACGTCAATTCCTTCGAATATATTCTTTATTTCAATTCCAAAATGTTTGGCAAAATCCCAATCGCGTTGGTCCCCACATGGAACCGCCATCACCGCACCCGTTCCATAGCTTGCCAATACATAATCGCCAATCCATATAGGAATTTGTGCTCCGGTAAAAGGATGCTTTGCATAGGCTCCAGTAAACACCCCTGAGATGGTTTTAACGTCCGACATACGATCGCGTTCGCTACGTTTTGCTGTTGCTTCTATATAGGCTGCTACCGCTTCCTTTTGAGCTGGCGTTGTAATTTTAGACACCAATTCATGTTCAGGAGCTAAGGTCATAAAAGTAACGCCAAAAATAGTATCAGGTCGTGTTGTAAACACGCTTATTAGGTCTGCATTTTTATTTGAAACCTTATCGTTAGTACTTTTAGTATCTTGTTTTGGAACCGAAGAGAATTGCAATACAAATTCTATTTCCGTCACTACCTTTTCTACATTCTTTTCAATCGCTTCCGAAGCAAAACGAATGACATTAAATCCTTGTGATTCAAAATTAGCAATCCTAGCAGCCTCATCTTCTTTGCCCGCTATTTCTACTATTGTATTTTTTGCTACACATACAAAATCAGCAACCAAACTACCTATGGTATAATTGGCTCTAAACTTGGTGCTTCCTTTTTTATTTTTCAATTTCCCCCATAACAAGGCTATTGTTTTTGAAGGGTTTGCACGTTTTTCTTTCAAAGCTTCAATCTCCTTATAAGTCAGTTTGACTTCTTTGGCATCATTTGTAGTTGAAAGCACTTCAAAATTAACTGCAGCTCCTTGAGATCTTCCTATCCAATTGGTTTGCGAATCTTTTAAGGGTTGCGGCCAATCTATGTTAGCAAGACCGTCCAATAAACGTTGTGCATAGGCCGAAATTCGCATACTCCATTGCGTCATTTTTTTACGTACCACAGGATGTCCTCCTCTTTCCGAAACACCATTTACAATTTCGTCATTAGCCAACACAGTTCCCAAAGCCGGACACCAGTTTACTTCTATTTCTGACAAATAGGTCAGTCTGTATTTTAGCAATATTTCTTCTTGTTCTTCTTTGGAATATGCTTTCCATTGGTCTGCAGAGAATTCTGTAATTTCATCATCTGCAACCGCATTCACATCTTTGTTTCCTGATTTTTTAAAGCGTGAAATCAAGGTTTTAATGTCCTCTGCCTTGTCTGTATCGTTATTGTACCAAGAGTTGAACAATTGGATAAAAATCCATTGTGTCCATTTGTAGTATGCTGGATTCGAAGTTCGCACCTCTCGAGACCAATCGAAAGAAAATCCAATATTGTCTAATTGCTTTCTATAGGTAGCAATATTTGTCTCCGTAGTAATTGCAGGATGTTGTCCTGTTTGAATAGCGTATTGCTCTGCTGGCAAACCAAAAGAGTCATAGCCCTGCGGGTGCAATACATTAAAGCCTTGGTGACGTTTGTAACGCGCATAGATATCGGATGCAATATACCCTAACGGATGTCCTACATGTAGTCCGGCTCCGGATGGGTAAGGAAACATATCCAACACATAATATTTAGGTTTATCGCTTTTCGCTTCGGCTTTGAATGTTTGGTTGTCTGCCCAATATTTCTGCCATTTATTTTCTATCTCGTTGAAATTGTACTCCATAGTGCTCTCAAAATGATTTTTATTTCTAAAAACCGTTGTTTTTTATTCAAGTGCAAAAGTACAGTTCTTAACTGAGAGATAAAAGAGTTCGGAATGGAAAATAGAAAAATTGAGGATGGCTGGCGGCTGGTGATAAAGTATATATGGACAATTGATTATCTACAATTCATATTTTTTATTCGATAGGCACGGTAACAATTGTATTTCCCCATCCCATAAAGAGTTCTTTTTTCTTTCCAAAAGCCATAGAATAGGCTTCAATTTCTTTATCGCTTTTAGAGACTTTTCCAGAAACTCTAACCACATCTTTTGCTTCATCATAAGAATAGGCTCCCCAAACGTTTGTTGCACTGTTTAAGATCACAGTCCATTCTTTTTCTCCTGGGATGGTAAAAAGAGAATAAGTTCCTGCTTTCACTTTTTCTCCACCAAATGTGGTATCTTTTGCAAAAGTAATTTCAACAGCTTCATTGGCTCCTGTTCTCCAAACTTTTCCTGCAGGTGCCAAACTTTCTACGGTTCTCCCTTTTAATTGCGGACGACTGTAATATATTTTAATCGTTTTATTGGTTTCTCTATGACCTGTTGGGTATGCAATGACATCCAATGGACTTTTATCTAGACTACGAAATTTCTGAGCGTTAAGATCGTTCACTGATACTAGGGAGATAACAACCAAGAGGGCTGTAAATAATGATGTTTTCATTGTTAAAAGCGTTTAATTGAATTTTTGATTTTAATGTCGATTGTTAAAAGTACTGTTTTCTACCTTCTCTACAAAATTTATCGAGTTAAGTAAGTGGCTAACCGTAGGTGAAACAAATTCTCTTACAAAGCACTTTTCGAATCTGTGTTAGGTCGAGCGGAATTACTTGTGTCAGATCGAGCGGAATTACTTGGTCAGGTCGAGCGGAGTCGAGACCACGTTGTACTGTGTAAGACAGTGTTTCTGCACCAAAAACAACCTCTCGACTCCGCTCGAGGTGACAATGACGACTCCGCTCGAGGTGACAATGACGACTCCGCTCGAGGTGACAATGACGACTCCGCTTGGAGCTACTTCGAGCCGTCAATTGGTTCTTTACAGTATCGAAATTTAACTATTGGATTGCTCAATATAGGAAGAAAGATTGTTTTGACTTTCACGATTACCCGTTTCAAAAAAGGTAAGTGCACCATGGTTGCTCATAAAACAATTTTCAATGCCTATTTTAGCGATGATGCCCGCTTTTGTCATGGCATCGCGAACAGGTCCTTTTACATTGGTAAAATGAATTTTAACCCCTTGTGTTTCGTAGTGATCAATTCGGTTGTTCCACATGGCTGCTCCGGTACTGTCGAGACCATTTATACACTCACAATCGATGATTATTAGTTGTAAAGACTTTCCTTTCTGTTTGGTCAGCACATCTAACTGATCCCTAAAGTAATTGGTATTCGCAAAATACAGATGCGAATCGAAACGCAAGATTAAGACTTTGGGATTTACTTCCACGTCATTAAAGCGATTGATATTCCTAAAAAACTGGGTACTTGGAATTCTTCCCAATACGGCAATATGTGGTTTCGAGGTTCTAAAAATCACCATAATCAAGGACAAGCCTACTCCTACTGCTATTCCCTCTTTAATTCCAACAAATAAAGTCCCTATAAACGTAACTAATAGCATCCAGAAGTCTATTTTGTTAATTTTCCAAAGTCGGATGGCTTCTTTGTAATCAATCAATTTTAAGACGGATACTATTATAATAGCTGCTAAAATGGTTTTCGGCAAGAAATAAAAGGCAGGTGTTAAGAACAATAGTACTGAAGCTACTACGGCAACAGAGAAAAAAGCAGCAAAACCGGTCTGTGCACCTGCGTCTTGATTCACAGCAGATCTAGAAAAACTAGCGGTTGAAGGATAGGATTTAAAAAATGATCCTAAAATATTCCCAACACCTATGGCTATTAATTCTTGGTTGGGTTGCACTTGTACGATATCTTCGTTTGTTTCTAAAGATTTACCTATGGAGACTGTTTCTAAAAAACCAATCATCGCAATGGTCATTGCTATGGGAAGAATATCAGAAACCTGGCTCCAACTCATGGCAGGTACACCAAAAGAAGGCAGTCCCGTAGGAATTTCTTTGATAATTTCGACTTCATTAAAGGTGTTGTTAAAGTATTTTAAAACAAGAATCCCTATAATAACCACAATTAAAGGACTTGGAATACTTTTATGAATTTTTTTAAGTGTGTAAATAATAAGTATCGCAACTAGACCAATTGTCAAGGTTTGCAAATTCACCTGAGGCATCAATGCTATCATGTGGGCTATAATTTCTTGAACCCGGTTACTTCTTGGTATAGGAATACCAAATAGGTTACGAAATTGGTTGACTCCGATGATAATTGCGGCAGCAGATGTAAACCCACTGATTACTGGTTTTGATAAAAAGTTTACGATGAACCCTAGTTTAAATACACCCAGCATTACTTGAATTACGCCTACCAAAAATGCTAAGAGCAATGCTATGGCAACAATATTGTCAGTCCCTGTGGCTGCCAAGGACGCTATTCCAGCTGCTACCAGTAAAGAATCCATCGCCACTGGACCAACAGCAACTCTTGGTGCTGTCCCTAACAAAGCATAAACTATTTGTGGCACCAAGGCGGTATACAGTCCATAGATTGGTGGTAAGCCAGCAATAAGCGCATAGGCAATACCTTGCGGTATCAACACAACTCCAACCGTCAATCCTGCAATGGCATCTTTTTTCAACAATGCCTTTGTGTAGTTTGGTAACCAATTTAGTATGGGGATGTATTTAGTCAATGGTATTGTTTAACTGTTGAATTTATTAACAAAATAATGCAATCACATTATATTCTTTGCAAATGGAGATTGGTTTTATTAAAACAATTCTCCTTGCGTACGACCTTTGGTTCTTCCAAGATGCTTATAGGCCAATTCTGTAACTTCTCTACCTCTTGGGGTCCGCATTATAAATCCTTGTTGTATTAAAAAGGGCTCGTATACTTCTTCAATGGTTTCAGAGTTCTCGCTAACAGCTGTTGCGAGGGTTGTAAGTCCTACCGGTCCACCTTTGAATTTATCAATAATAGTCGTCAATATTTTATTATCCATTTCATCCAAACCATGTGCATCTACGTTTAATGCCTGCAAGCTAAATTTTGCAATTTCAATGGTAATAGAACCATTCCCTTTTATTTCTGCAAAATCACGTACTCTTCGCAACAGGGAATTTGCAATTCTTGGGGTTCCTCTACTTCGTCCTGCAATTTCAATAGCGGCTTCCATTGAAATTGGTGTTTTTAGGATGGAAGCACTACGTTGAATGATGGTGGTTAGCAAATCGGTTTTATAGTATTCCAATCGACTACTAATCCCAAAACGTGCACGCATTGGTGCGGTCAACATCCCAGAACGCGTGGTGGCACCAATGAGCGTAAATGGTTCTAAATTGAGTTGAACGGTACGCGCATTGGGTCCCGATTCAATCATGATATCAATTTTAAAGTCTTCCATTGCAGAGTATAAATACTCTTCTACTACTGGACTTAAGCGATGAATTTCATCTATAAACAACACGTCACGTTCATCCAAACCGGTTAACAATCCTGCCAAGTCACCTGGTTTATCGAGTACTGGACCTGAGGTTATCTTGATACCTACATCAAGTTCGTTTGCCAATATGTTTGCTAAGGTTGTTTTCCCCAATCCAGGAGGCCCATGAAACAGGGTATGATCTAAGGCCTCACCTCTTCGATTGGCGGCTTCTACAAAGATCTTTAAATTTTCCAAAGCCTGTTCCTGACCAGTAAAATCGTCAAAAGAGAGCGGACGTAGTTTTCTTTCTACGTCTAATTCTTCGTTTGTAAAGTTTGCATTGTCTGGATTTAAATTGGCGTTCATGTAAAGCGTATATAAAGTAGTACGAAGATAGGAAAAAAATAAAAGACACACTTACTAGGTCTGGACTAAGGTCGCATTTTGCGACCTTAGAATTAACTATAATTATTTTTATAATATTTAGTAGCTTTAAATAAAAAAATTATGAAAAATGAAATAGAGATATCGAACGTATTTATTACGGAAAAAATAAAAGTAATTCGAGGACAGAAAATAATTCTAGATTCAGACCTAGCTCAATTATTTGGAGTAGAAACCAAAAGACTTAAGGAACAAATTAGACGGAATAGAGAACGTTTTCCCGAAGCATTTATGTTTGAACTAACTCAAGAAGAAAACAATATTATTAGAAATAATGGCAAAACCTTGGAAAGAGGAAAGTATTCGAAATATAGATCCTTTGCTTTTACCGAACACGGCGTACTTATGGCTTCAAATATACTTAAAAGTAAAATGGCTATAAAAATGAGTATTCAAATTATTGAAACGTTTGTTGCTTTAAGGAAGCTAGCAAACAATTATAAGGACTTAGTTGACCAACTTCAAACCATTGAATCCAAATACAACAAACAATTTATTCATATCTATGAAATACTAGAAAAATTAACAGAGACTCCCAAAAAATTAGCTCGAAAAAAAATAGGTTTCCAGAAATAAAAAAGCCACACCTACTAGGTCTATAGACCTAGTAGGTGTGGCTTTTTTATTTTTAAAAGAATCTTTAAGATTCTTCTTCTCCGTCTTTTAAAGGTTCGGTTTGCATGACAAAGTCCTCATCGTGTCCAGGCTTGCTATAATCGTAAGCCCAACGCTCTACGGTCGGAATTTTCCCAGGCCAATTTCCGTGAATTCCTTCCACTGGGGTTGTCCATTCAAGCGTAGTTGATTTCCATGGATTTTGAGTTGCCTTTTTTCCTTTGTAAATACTCATAAAGAAATTCACAAGGAAAATAATTTGTGAAGCACCACCTAATAAGGCAAACATAGTAATTACCACATTTACGTCTGATAAGTCATCAAATAATGGGAAGGCTGTATTTGAATAATACCTACGTGGCAATCCCGCCAATCCGATAAAGTGCATTGGAAAGAATACGCCATAGGCAGCAATTGCTGTGATCCAAAAATGCCAGTACCCTAAAGTTTTGTCCATCATTCTTCCATACATTTTTGGGAACCAATGGTATATCCCTGCATACATTCCGTAGATGGCAGAAACCCCCATTACCAGGTGGAAATGCGCGACTACAAAATAGGTATCGTGTACGTTGATATCTAAAGCACTATCTCCAAGAACAATTCCAGTCAAACCTCCTGTAATAAATGTTGACACCAAACCGATTGAGAATAGCATCGCTGGATTCATTTGTAGGTTCCCTTTCCAAAGTGTCGTGATGTAATTGAATCCTTTTACTGCAGATGGAATGGCAATTAATAGTGTTGTAAATGTAAATACCGACCCTAAGAAAGGGTTCATTCCTGAAATAAACATATGGTGCCCCCATACAATCGTTGACAAAAATGCAATTGCCATAATAGATCCAATCATTGCACGGTATCCGAAAATCGGTTTACGTGAATTAGTTGCTATAACTTCAGAGGTTATTCCTAAGGCTGGTAATAATACAATGTATACCTCAGGGTGTCCTAAGAACCAGAATAAGTGTTCAAACAATACTGGTGATCCTCCTTGGTAGTGTAAAACTTCTCCACTGATAAAAATATCTGACAAGTAAAATGATGTGCCAAAACTTCTATCGAAAATCAACAATAAAGCAGCCGAAAGTAATACTGGAAATGAAACCACACCAATAACTGCTGTGATAAAGAATGCCCACATTGTCAATGGCAAACGTGTCATTTTCATTCCTTTCGTTCTCAAGTTTAAAATCGTAACGATGTAATTCAAAGAACCAATCAATGAAGAAGCTACGAAAATAGCCATAGAAACCAACCAAAGTGTCATACCCATTCCAGAACCTGGAATTGCTTGTGGCAATGCACTTAATGGAGGATAGATCGTCCAACCTGCAGAAGCTGGTCCTGCTTCAACAAATAAAGAGATTACCATGATCACACTAGAAATAAAGAACATCCAATAAGAAATCATGTTCATAAATCCAGATGCCATATCACGAGCTCCAATTTGCAACGGAATCAATAGGTTACTAAAAGTACCACTCAAACCTGCCGTTAATACAAAGAATACCATGATGGTACCGTGAATTGTTACCAAAGCCAAATACATATCTGGATCCATTACACCATCCGTTTGATGGCTTCCTAAGAAGGCTTCAATAAGGCTAAATGATTGTTCTGGCCATGCGATTTGCATACGAAATAACATAGACATAAAAACTCCAATAACCCCCATGATGATACCGGTGATTAAGAATTGCTTAGAAATCATTTTGTGATCTTGACTAAAAATGTATTTAGTTACAAAAGTTTCTTTATGATGATGCTCTGACATAATTGTTTTTTGATTTTTTAATTGTTGACTCTCAATTAGATTTCTATGTATACTTGAATATCTTATTTTACTACTTCTGCCATGGTTGGTTGTTTTTTCAACCAACTATAAAAGGCTGCTTCTTCTTCTACAACAATTTTCATTTGCATATTGTAGTGTGAAGCCCCACAAATTTTATTACATAACAACAGGTAATCGAAAACATATGGGTCTTCTCCTTTTGCTTTTCTAATTTTATTGATGCCGTTTACTTTAATCACAGTTTCTTCTTGCATTCTCATTTCTTCTGTGGTGAATTTTGGCGTAAATCCAAATTCAGTCACCATACCAGGAACACAATTCATTTGTGCTCTAAAATGGGGCATATATGCCGAATGCAAAACGTCTTGTGATCTAAATTTAAACACAATCTTTCTTCCTTTTGGTAAATGTAATTCACGAACAGGCACATCATCTGCCCCATTCACATCAGTCATATCCACACCAATAGTGTTTATACCTTTGATATTTCTAACGTTACCACGACCTAAAGTATTATCTGCACCCGCATAACGTGCTTGCCAATTAAATTGCTGAGCATATACTTCAATAACAATTGGATTTTCAGCAGTAGACAAGTCCATAATATCATTCCACGTATACAAACCATAACCAATTAATCCAGTTAATACAATCGTTGGAATGGTAGTCCAGATCAACTCTAATTTATGACTATCAGCATAAAACAATGCTTTCCTATTGTTGATTCCTCTATATTTAAAAGAGAAATAGAACAACAAACCTTGAGTTGCAAATTGTACAATTCCGATCAACACAAACGAGATCAAGAAAAGGTTGTCATCATTTTCACCTTCTACAGAAGCCGATTCTGGTAACATAATGTCATTCAAAAAGAATAAACAATATCCCATCAAAATGTAAAACCCGATCAAGAACACAAAGAAAAACTTCCCATGAATATCGTTGTCCTTTTCAGTGGCTATTGGATTTTCTTCACTTTTCGCAATGGCAACAACATCTTCGTTCTTATCGTTCTTTAAGATGGTTTTTCTGTAACTGGTAAGTTTGTTCACTTGCCAAATTCCTAGTGCTACTGCAACAGCTATAAAAATGTAAAATAAAGCTAGCATATGTTCTATTTATTATTGATTTATTTATTATTGATAAAGTTAAATCTCACATTCAACTTTAGTACTTTTTGTTATACGATTAATAATGGAATGTTTCGCTCTCTTTCAAGAATGGATTTCCTTTTGCCAATAAAGGCGCTTTTGCTAATGATGAAAAAGTTGCGTAAACAAACAGGCCTAAGAAAAATAGAATTGAAGACAATTCTGGAATCCCAAAAGACCAAGACTCACCAACTGTCGCTGGCATAATCATGATAAACACATCGATATAATGTCCTAACAACACCACAACTCCTGCTCCAATTACAAATTGAGGAATACGTTTATAATCACTATTGATCAACACCAAAATTGGGAAGATAAAGTTCATAGGAATCATTGCTAAGAATGGCAATTTATATTCTTCAAAGCGTTGTACAAAATAAGTTGTTTCCTCAGGCATATCCGCATACCAGATCAACATAAATTGTGAGAACCAAAGGTAGGTCCAAAAAATACTGAATCCGAACATAAACTTAGCCAAATCATGAATATGACTATTGTTTACAAATGGCAAATGCCCTTTTGATTGCAAGTACACCGTTACAATTGCAATTACTGTTACTGCTGAAACCATAAAGGTTGCCAACACATACCATCCAAACAAAGTACTAAACCAGTGAGGATCTAAAGACATGATCCAATCCCAAGACATCATAGATTCTGTGAATAAGAAGAATGCCAAGAAAGCAACAGCGTATTTAAAATTTTTATAATAGTTTACCAAGTCACCAGCTTCGTCTTGTGCGATAGATGCTTTTCTCGATAAATGTCTGTACAAGTTCCAACCAACAATGTATACAATTGATCTGATGGTCCATCCTGGCACATTCAACCACCAGCTTTTACCATCGATTATTGCGTCATAGTTAGCACTTGTTGGGTCCACTGTTCCTTCTGCCATCCAAACAAACAAATGGTGTACATGTGCAGAACCTAACAATAAGAAAATCAACAAGATTATAGTTACCGGTAACAAGTTTCCAGAAATAGCTTCCATCACTCTAAAAAGTACGATAGACCATCCCGATTGAGCCGCCCGCTGAATTGCATTGAATGCAAGTACTAATAAGGTAACCCCAAAGAAAAAGAACAAGGCTACGTAAAATGCTGCCCAAGGTCTATTTTTTAGTTGGTGAAATACGTGTGCTGCATGTGTATCTTCATGATCCACTATTTCATGAGCGTCTTGGTGTGCAGTTTCTGCATGCGCGTCGTGCGCTGCTTCAGCATGTGTATCATGCGATGTTTGATGCGCATCTGAATGATGCTCAACATGTGCCTCTTCAACATGAGCTGCTTTAGGTGCATGCGCTCCATGCGCACTGTGTGCATTGTGTAATTGTTCTTTCACTTCTTCAACAGAACTGGGAGTTCCAAGGAAACCTGAAATTATTCCTAGTGCTCCTACGACCATTAAAGTCAATGCGAATGTTTTAATTTTACCTGAAAACTGATACATTTTTGTTAGTTTTGAGTTGTTAGTTTTATGTTCTGAATTTTAGCATTCAGTATTGAAAACCAATTTTTATTATTTCAATAAATCGTTTCTTAGTGTTTGAACGTGTTTGACTATTTGCCAACGTTCTTCACCTGTCAATTGAGAAGCGTGAGATCCCATAAGGTTTCTACCGTGCATGATCACATGATAAATACTTCCTTCTGTAATATCTCTATCCTTGTAATTAGGAATTCCTAAAAACTTTTCTCTTTTCACTAAGTCTCCTTGTCCGTCTCCTTTTTTACCATGACAAACTACGCAATAGATTCCGTATAATGACTTACCACGTGCGCTGTTTACTTCATGTACAGACAAAGGTGATTTCAATTCTTTTTTGGCCGCTTCATACCCTTCATTAGTATTTGGATAGTCATAAGGCACTTGTCCTCTAGCAATGGTACCTTCTACCGGGCTTTGAGAATCCATTCCATTCGCAAATGCTGTGTTTTCACCGTAGGGTTCATATGCAACAGAAACATACATATCTGGCATAAACTGTACTTGTCGTTTTGTTTTGTCTGAACACGATGTTAAAACAACTGAAACTACTAGCAATGCTACTATTTTAAATATATTGTTCTTCATGCCCTTATTCCTTTTCAATTACATTAATTTCTACAGCTCCGGTTTCATTCAACAGAGTTGTTAATTCTTCTTCGTTTCCGTGAATAGCGATTTCCATTAAGAAATGGTCATCTGTAGTTCTTACATCAGGGTTTTCAGCCGATTTAAATGGCCAGATTCTACTTCTCATGTAGAAGGTAATCACCATCAAGTGGGCTGCAAAAAATACTGTCAATTCAAACATGATAGGCACAAATGCCGGCATATTTACAAACCAACTAAAGTTCGGTTTACCACCAATATCTTGGGGCCAATCTTGAATCATCATATAATTGGTCATCCAAATAGCGAAAGATAAACCTGTCAATCCATAAAGAAAAGATGTGATTGCAATCTTTGTTGGTGCTAGTCCCATAGCTTTGTCAAGTCCGTGCACCGGAAACGGTGTAAAAACTTCATCAATATGGTGATGCGCTGCTTTGACTTTCTTAACGGCGTCCATTAAGATATCATCATCGTTGTATAAGGCGTGTATAACTTTATTACTCATGATTTCCGTCTCTTAGTTTTTTATAATTTTCTCCTGATACTTTCATAATCGATTTTACCTCTGCTTGTGCAATTACAGGGAAGGTTCTTGCGTATAGTAAGAACAATACACCAAAGAAACCGATGGTTCCGATAAAGATTCCAACGTCTACAAATGTAGGTTCAAAACGTGTCCAAGTAGAAGGTAAATGTCCTTTACTCAATACGATTGCAATGATATCAAAACGCTCAAACCACATTCCAATATTAATCGCAATTGAAATTAAGAATGAGCCTATAAAACTCACTCTAATACTTTTAATCCACAACAATTGAGGAATTAAGATATTAAATAAGATCAATGACCAAAATGCCCATCCATAAGCACCTGTTGCGGCACCTACTGACATATAGGTAAAGTTTTCATAAGGAGAACCTGTATACCACGCGATAAAGAATTCCGATGCATACGCTACGGCAACAATTCCACCGGTTAACATAATTACCATGTTCATATATTCAATATGTAAACGTGTAATATAATTTTCAAGGTTGGTCACCTTTCTCATCACCCCTAATAAGGTTTGTACCATGGCGAAACCAGAGAAGATCGCACCAGCAACAAAGTAAGGAGGAAATATTGTAGAGTGCCATCCTGGATTGATCGAAGTAGCAAAGTCCATAGATACAATTGTATGTACCGAAAGTACCAATGGTGTAGCCAAACCTGCCAATACCAAAGAAACTTCTTCAAAACGTTGCCAATCTTTTGCACGTCCAGACCATCCAAAACTCAAAAGTGCATATATTTTCTTTTGGAAAGGCTTCACAGCTCTATCTCTTAACATCGCAAAATCTGGTAACAAACCTGTCCACCAAAAAACGAGTGATACTGAAAGGTAAGTAGAAATTGCAAAAACATCCCAAAGTAATGGTGAGTTAAAATTCACCCATAAGGATCCAAACTGATTTGGAATGGGCAATACCCAGTATCCATTCCAAGGACGCCCCATATGAATCAATGGAAACAACCCTGCTTGGAAAACTGCAAAAATGGTCATCGCTTCCGCAGATCGGTTGATTGCCATTCTCCATCTTTGACGGAAAAGAAGTAATACTGCTGAAATCAAGGTTCCGGCATGCCCGATACCTACCCACCAAACAAAGTTTGTAATATCCCAAGCCCATCCAATGTTCTTGTTCAATCCCCAAACTCCAATTCCCGTTCCGATAGTATAGGTTATACACCCGATACCCCATAAAAAGGCAATCAATGAAATTGTAAATGCTATATACCAATTTTTATTTGCTTTTCCTTCAATAGGCTTCGCAATGTCAACCGAAATATCGTGGTAACTTTTCTCCCCTAATACTAATGGTTCTCTAATAGGTGCTTCGTAATGAGACGACATAAAATTCTATTTAGTTTTAATGTTTATAAAGTTTGTAAAGTAAAAGGACTTAATGACTACCATGGTGATCGAACCACAATTAATTTACTTTCTAACTTTTTGCTTTATTACTTTTATACTTCTTCTGTGTTTCTAATTTTGGCTTGATACAAAACGTTGTTGTCTGTTCCAATAGCCTCTAACAAACGATAAGCTCTACTGTCTTCTTTCTTTGCAACGATTTCGTCTTCTGACTCATTTACATCTCCAAAGACAAGCGCTCCAGTTGCACAAGCAGAAGAACAAGCAACTGCGTTGTTAAACTCACCAGGTGCTACCTTTCTACCTTCTTTCTTCGCGTTTAAGATTACTTGTTGTGTAGATTGAATACAGAAAGAACATTTCTCCATAACTCCTCTAGAACGAACAACTACATCTGGATTCAATACCATTTTTCCGTATTCGTCATTCATGTTGAAATCAAATTCACTGTTTTCATTGTACTTGAACCAGTTGAAACGACGTACTCTATACGGACAGTTGTTTGCACAATATCTAGTACCCACACATCTATTATATGTCATTTGGTTTTGCCCCTGACGACCGTGCGATGTTGCCGCAACTGGACAAACTGTTTCACATGGTGCATGGTTACAGTGCTGACACATCAATGGTTGAAAGGCTACTTGAGGGTTCTCAGCTGGCACTTCTAATGCGTAGTAGTCATCTACTTTATCAGATGTAGAGTTTTTATTGATTTCTCTTTCTAAAGAATCTGCATCCAACTCTGAAGAATAGTATCTATCGATACGCAACCAGTGCATATCTCTACCTACACGTACTTCATGTTTTCCTACTACAGGCACATTGTTTTCTGCATGACAGGCAACCACACAGGCACCACAACCAGTACAGTCAGACAAGTCGATAGACAAATTAAAGTGATGGCCAATACTTCTATCTTGGTCATCCCATAAATCTACTGCAGTTACATCCACTTCTTCATGTTTTAAAGAAACTTTCGTTACTTCATTCCAAGAATGTTTTGGATCTATACTTTTATCGTTATAGGTTTCTAAAGAAGTTTCTTTTAGAATCTCATATCTACCAGCAATTGTGTGTTGTAATTGCTCACAAGCAAATTTATGAGTACCGCTAACTTTTTCAATACTTGCAATTTGCACTACTTTTAAGTCTTGTGCCAATGGATATGCATTTACACCCACTTGCATTTCAGACTTCATTGCTTTTGTTTTCCCATATCCAACTGCCAAACCGAAAGAACCTTTTGCTTGTCCTGGCTGAATCAATACCGGTACATTTTCAACAACTACTCCATTTACAGTAATATTCGCATAATCACCATTAATAGCACCATTGTCTTGCACTGGGTTTGAAAATCCAAGGGCAGTAGCATCTGCTTGCGAAATTGTCAAATAGTTATCCCAAGAAGCTCTTGTGATTGGATCTGGCAATTCTTGCAACCATGGATTGTTTGCTTGTTGTCCATCACCAATCGCAGTAGCACTGAATAAAGTCAATTCAAATGCCCCTTCTTTGGTTGCTGCTTTTAAACTAGACGCTGCAGTAGCAACATCAATAGTTTTTGCTTTGTTTTCTGACGCTTTACTTGTGAAAACACCATCGTGTAAAGCTTGGTTCCAAGAAGTTCCTCCTAAGATAGCACTGTTCCAGTTGTTCTTTAAGAAATCGTAATAGCTTTCAGAACTTCCAGACCATGCAAGTAAGCAGTCCTGAAATTGTTTTGTATCAAACAAAGGATTCACAGTAGGCTGTGTCAAACTATAACTTCCAGCTTGCATTTGCACATCTCCCCAAGCCTCTAAGTAATGAGGGGTCGGTAATGCGTATTGTGCTTTACTAGCTGTTTCATCTTCACTTGAAGCAAAGGCAACAGAAAGTTTTACTTTTTTCAAACCGTTCACAAACTCAGCACTGTTTGCCAAAGTATATACTGGATTGGTATTGAATGTGAACACAGCTCCGATTTTACCAGCATTCATATCAGCTATCAATTGCTGTACTTCTGCATCGTTACCTTGTCTTGTATATTTTACCGTAGCAGTGTCGATCACTGAACTATTCAAATACGCATTCAAAGCCAATGCGATCAATTGCGCATTTTTATCTTGAATACCTGTAAGCACAGCTCCTTTCGTTCCTGCTTTCTTTAATTGTTTTGCTGCTTTTATAATATCAGCATCTTTTGCTGTTGCCTTTGAAGGCAAACTCTCACCGGTGACTGCATTGTATAAATTGATCAAAGCAAACACTTGCTCAGATGGTTTTACAACAATTCTTTTATCTGCATTGGCACCAGAAAGGGTCATATTAGCCTCTACTTGAATATGGCGCGACATTTTTCCAGTATCCGCTTGTCTTCCTGCCGTATAGCTTTTTTCAAAACCACCTCCTTGCCAGTCTCCTAAGAAATCGGCACCGATCGCAACAATTGTTTCTGCATCAGAGAAGTCGTAATTTGGCAAGGCTCTTGTTCCATATACTTCTTGAAAAGCATCAAGGGTTGCCGACTCCGAAACAGCATCGTACTGCACGTGTTGTACATTACCATTTGCTGCAGTAAAATCTGCAATTAGCTTTTCGGTAGAAGGACTTGCTAAAGTACCAGTCAACAAAACAACTTTCTCTCCACCTGCTTTCAAATCAGCTAAAGAAGCTTTGATTTGCGCATTTACATCCGACCAAGTCGTATCGTTCCCTTTCAATTTAGGACCTTTCAAACGCAAACTGTCATATAACGACAATACAGAAGCTTGCACACGTGCATTTGTGGTTCCGTTTGCCAATTTGTTTGGTTTTATTAAGATAGGTCTCCCTTCTCTTGTTTTTACCAATACATTTGCGAAATCATAACCATCTGCAATCGTTGTAGCGTAAAAGTTTGGTAAACCAGGAGTAATTTCTTCTGGTTTTACTACATAAGGAATTGATTTTCTCACGGGACCTTCACAAGCTGCCAAAGAGGCTGCTGCCGTTGAAAATCCGACATATTTTAAAAAGTCACGTCGAGAAGTTGAAGATTCTTCAAGAGTCTCTTTGTCACCTAAAAATTCATCTGTAGCTATTTCAGATACAAACTCTTTTTCTTCAAGTTTAGCAACAATAGAACTGTTTTCGTTTAGTTCTTCAACACTTTTCCAGTATTTTTTCATTGTTTGATTGTTTATTTGTTGAATCGTTATACAGTAAACCTTCCTTACGAAAACTTCACATTAAAACTTTCCACTTTTATACTTTCTAACTATTATTAATAATGACACTTACCACATTCCTTACCACCCATCTGAGCAACAGTCACTTTGTCTACACCATATTTCTTAGACAAATCTTCATGAATGTTTTTATAATATCCGTTTCCTTCCATTTTTACTTTGGTCTCCTTATGACAGTCTATACACCATCCCATAGTTAAAGGAGAGTATTGATACAATTCCTCCATTTCTTCCACAGGCCCGTGACATTTTTGACATTTAATCCCTCCAACAGTTACGTGTTGCGCGTGATTATAGTAAGCAAAATCTGGCAAGTTATGAATGCGTGTCCATTTAATTGGCTCCGTTTCACCCGTGTATTCTAAAGTTTCAGAATTCCATCCGGCAGCTTTGTATAACTTCTGAATCTCACCATCGTAAAAGGCTTTACTATGTTCAGCTGTTGCTGTTTCTTCAGCTACTTCCGATATGTTCTTATGACAGTTCATACAAACATTCACAGAAGGTATCCCAGAAGATTTACTGTTTTTGGCTGAAGAGTGGCAATATTGACAGTCAATCTTATTGTCTCCTGCATGAATTCTATGCGAGAAAGCGATAGGTTGAACAGGCTGATAACCTTCATCTACACCAATACTCAACAAAGCAGTAAAACCAAAATAAGCAAGATTAAACAACAAGAAGATCGTGGCTACAATTTTCAAAAATGTATTGTCACTTTTCATAAAGATCCAAACAACAATTCCTACAATAATTAAAAGCACCAAATAAGAAATCCACTCCGTAGAAGTCTCTTCTTCCACCTCATTGGCTGCAGCTATTACTGGAGCACCTGCTTTTTTTACTGGATCAGCATCTAAATAAGAAACAATATTTACAATGTCAGCATCAGACAACTGCGGAAATGCAGTCATTGGCGACCCTTTGTATTCTTCATAAATTGCAATGGCATCTGCATCACCTGAAGCTCTTAAAGCATTGTTGTCTTTAATCCAAGCTTTCAACCATTCTAATTCTCTTCGTTCAGAAATCTTCCCTAATGCAGGTCCAACTAATTTTTTATCTAACTTGTGACAAGCAGCACAATTCGCATTGAACAAACTTTTCCCTGCTTTTACGTCTCCTTGAGCCGATAATTTAAAAGTAAATAGGAATAAAAAGGTAAGGCTAGTTATGGCTAACCTTAGGACTTGACTGTGTTTTTTCACACTTTTCATATTATGAAATATAAATTTAGTATCTATTTTGGCACAATTTTCTCTATAGAATAAAGAATTTCACACCCGTAAATTTTCAGCAAAAATACTACTTATTACTAAATTTGAAAATTAATAAAGTAGCACATTTTATAATTTATATTTATTCTAAATAAGCAATGAACCTAATTTGGTAAGAGACAATAATTTATTTTTGCTAAAATATCTTTATAACATGAATTACAAGTATTTCTTACTCTTTTTACTTTGCATCGCTTTTTCACTGACTTCCCAAGCCCAAAGCGAGGAATTGTCTAGCCTTGATAGTCTTATTTACAAGAAGAGGAGTTTTAACGCTGTTACTAAAAATGGGTTTCGCATTCAACTCTACAACGGTGATGAAGAAACCGCCTTGGAAAAAATAGAGCAATTCAGAGAAGAGTTTCCAGAGATCAACATCATGCGCACCTACAAAGTTCCAGAATGGAAAGTACAAACGGAGGTTTACAAAACACGATTGGAAGCCGACAGAGTTTTGAACAGCATCAAGGATAAATATCCTGGTGCGCGAGTTTTGTAAATATTATATTGATGTATAATCGTATGCAACCAACTTCTAACCCCACACTTTAAAAGGGGCAATTACCAGCCATTCCTTCGTAATACATGGGAAACTCTTAGATTTCACGAATTAACTTTTGTTTAGTATTTTACCTATGTCTTTGAATTCATTGAATAAAAAATTATATTTACATCTATTCTAGGTACTTTTATCAGTACCCCCCACTAGAATAGTGGTCTCTAAATACCAGAGACTAATTGTGTTGCTATACGTGCAAACAAATACATTTTATTAATCATTTGATTGCCTTCCCCCCCGGGGTTATCTACTAATTCATTATCACTAATGAAAGTGCAAGTCAAATATTATGTCCTTTGGGGGATTGTTCTTTTTTCTTCTATAAACACCACCGTACTATGGTCGCAGATAGACTACAGCAGTTATGATGTGTATTGGTCTTTTGACAATAGTAGTACTGTAGACGACTCAGGAAACAACAATAACAACCAGTCTAGTAGCACATTCGTCTATTCTGACGATGCTGCTGCTGGTGACAAATCAATTATGTTTGACGGAACAAATACTAGATTATCCTTGAAACCCGAATTATTTTCTACTTCTACAAGCTTCACTTATTCTTTATGGATCAAAACTAATTCATTTTCAACACACCAAATGATTATTGACCAAGGAGATATATTCAACGGTTTTGCTATAATCATTAATAAGAACAAGCACCTAACTTATGAAGCTCATAATGATACTTTTCATCAATCAAAGAAAATAATTACAACAAATATATGGTATCATATTGCAATTGTATACACCAGCACCGCTGATAGCCCAACTAACACTCCTACAATAGCACTCTACGTCAATGGAAATCTTGACAGTACACCAAAAGAAATCTCATCGGATCTCATTTCGCAACAGAAAAGCATTATCGGAAAAGCTCAATCTTTTAATGCCCTAGGTATAGGTAGTGGTCATTACTTCGATGGCCTCATAGATGAATTTATATTTACAAAATCCAACCTAAGTCCTGAAAAGATTTTCGATCTTTCAAATCGATTTTTCTATGACGGAATTACGGATTACATGAATCCTCACAATCTACCCACTTACGATGTTTTCTCAACCTACAACTCCGCAAACACCACAAGACAAGAGCCCATTCCTAGCGGTTATGACGCCTATTGGGGTTTTGACAATACTACAGACGACAGTTCTGGAAATAATAACCATCAAACGAATGCCACTACATTCTCGTATTCGAATGAAGGGACTGACAGAACAAATTCTTTGCTTTTTGATGGTACCGCTGCTTCTATTTTAGACTATGGCAATTCTTTGCCACAGGCAACCTCCGCTCTTTCGTATTCATTATGGATAAAACCCAGTACCCTTTCTGGAATTCAAACAATTATTGATGAAGGAACCACAGGAGCAAGTGCCTTGTGTTTGAGACTTGAAGACAGTTCACTTAAACTAAGCATCCTGAACAGCGATGGAATTAGTCAGATTGCTTTATCAAATGCTGTATTATTTCAATTCACAACCCCCAATGTTTGGACTCATATTACCCTTATCTTTAATAACAATACAATTAAAATTTATGTAAACGGAGCACTAAAATACAATAATCTAAATCTTAATTTTATTAACAACTTTGAAGTTGTTAGCTATTCAGAATTACTTCAAAGAAACAAGCTTGTTATAGGTGCTACGGTAAACAACAGTGCTTTTAAAGACGGAAGTGGCCATTATTTTAACGGCTTGATGGATCAAATCATACACTACCCTAGAGCCTTAACTGCAGTTGAGGTAGTGGCTTTAAGCAACCCGGTTTATATTTCCGACAATGATAATGATGGCGTTTTAGACCCCTATGATTTGGATGATGACAATGACGGCATACTCGATATTTATGAAAAAAATTGTATCCCTTCTGACTACAGAATGTATTGGCCCTTTGAAAACGGCCCTCAGAATGCCACAATAAATAAAAGCTCGTTCGTCTATACACAAGGGGACAAATTTGATTATTCAGTATCCGGCAATGAAAATTACACTTTGGGAATAGAAAAAGAAAGTTATGCCTTCCAATTTGACGGCAATACGCTATTAAAAAATAATGCCAACTTTCTAAAAGGAAGTAGTGGCTCACCTATCCTTGAATTTACCTTCGCATTTTGGTTCAACGCGAATCATGTATCCGGAAAACAAATTTTACTAGATTACGCTGGTGAAAACAGTGATAACGAAGGACAATCCGGAGGATTTGGCGTACGCCTGAATGAGCATCAGTTAGAATTTGGAAAGGACAACACCATTATTCCATTTTCCAATATCCATATTACACCGAATACCTGGTATTTTGTGGCAGCTACATTAACAGGCAATCAACTCACGGTATTTCTAAATGATCAAACACAAACCTATAACAGCACTTCTAATCTGGGTACTTCAACTACTTCAAGGCATGGTTTGGGGGGCGGACATAGATTTAGTGTCTTCGATGGCACCACTGGAGGTGACCATCAACTCTTTTCAGGTTTTATTGATGAATTTTATCATTATGAACGCCACCTGAACGACCAAGAAATCGCATCCATCAGAAATATTCTTACCTGTCCCCCTATGGATACCGACACAGACGGAACCTACGATTTTTTTGATCTGGACGCAGACGCAGATACTTGTAATGACGTGCTTGAAGTCGGTGCTTCTGATACCGACAATGATGGCATTATGGGTACCCATCCAATTTCCGTAGACGACTTCGGAAAAGTACGGAATTCTGGTAATTACAACATCCCTGCGGACAACAACGCCAACGCTATTTATGATTTTCAAGAAATAACGCCCATTACAAATATTACGTCGCACCCAGTCGGGATTACTACTCTCGAAACCCCAACTACTGTAACCTTTGACGTTGCACTTGAAGACATTTCCAGTACTACGGTTTCATTCACCCAACAATACCAATGGCAGGTAAGCACAAATGGCGGAAACAACTATAACAATATTTCAAACAACAGTATTTATTCTGGTAGCACAACTCATGAACTCAGTATTACAAATCCCACTACCGCCATGGATGGCAACCTCTATCGTGTGGCAACCTCTGTCGCCCCGCTTTTTTCATGTAACACAAACACTTCTGAAGCTGCGCTATTAACAGTTTTAGGGGATAATGACGGCGATGGAATTGCAAACATTGCAGATAAAGACGACGACAACGATGGAATCTTAGATGCATTAGAGAACCCCTGTGTGCAACTTTCAGAATTCGAGGCCTTTTGGGATTTTGAAAACACGACCAACGATGGTTCTGTTTACCAACATCATCTAACAAACAGCCCAACCACTTTAAATTACGCCAACGAATATAAAACAG
>Ga0206125_10000450_pt1 | contig 53922 bp, 44 predicted proteins | sample Helgoland_Spring_4_FD_148598 | JGI IMG/M metagenome (GOLD analysis project Ga0206125, IMG submission 148598) | Pelagic subsurface seawater microbial communities from Kabeltonne, Helgoland, North Sea - Helgoland_Spring_Bloom_20160331_1 | ecosystem: Environmental > Aquatic > Marine > Epipelagic ... | reverse complement strand
TGTTAGATTTACAAAAAGTAGAGTTTATGAACAAGGAGGTAATGAGTGAAATTGCTCCAAGTATTTTCACAATGACACCTTCAAAAGAAGTTACAGATAAGTATACACACATTCCAACTGAAAAAGTAATTGATGATATGGAATTATTAGGGTGGGGTGTTGTTGATGTTAAGCAAGTTAAAGCTAGAACAGAAAAAACACAAGGTGTTCAGAAGCATTTAGTTGTTTTTAGAAATAATGATGTTGTTATTAGTGGAGAAGATGGGGATACTGTTTTCCCTCAAATCGTAATGACTAATTCTCATGATGGGAAAAATTGTTTCCAATTTACAGCTGGATTATTTAGAATGGTTTGTGAAAATGGATTAGTTATATCAGATACTCAATTTGATGATATTAAAATGCGTCATATGGGTTATACGTTCGAAGATTTGCAGGTATTAATTAAGGATATAGTTGAGAAATTACCTTTAACTGTTGATTCAATGAATAAAATGAAAACTGTTGAATTAGAAGAAGAGCAAATGTTTAATCTTGCTAAATCGTTTCTTGATATTAGAGTAGAAGGTACTAAAAATACTTATAATGATCAAGCAATTGAGGATGTTTTAAATGTTCAACGTAAAGCAGATGAAGGAAATATGCTTTGGGAAGTATTTAATAGAATTCAAGAGAATATTATTGATGGTAATTTTGAATATAAAACACCGTCAGGAAAATTACGTCAAGCTAGAATTATTAAAAATTTCAAGCAAGACCAAGATGTGAACAAGAAAATGTTTAGTAAAGCATTAGAATTAGTAGCATAATGAAAAAGTTTATTTACATAATCTTAATAAGTTTCCTTTGGGCATGTAGCCCAGAGGAGCTTATTAAACCCTACCCTTGTGTAGATGGAGATTGTAATTCATTTTTTCAAATAGATCCACAAGTTTCGCCTGGAGTTTACCAAGATGAAAATGGATATTGGCATATTGAATACTATGGCCCTAAATATTTTACAATTATGGGTCAACTTGATGAATTAGATGAATATTATGAAGTTAATGGTGTGCCATTAGTGGAAGTAGCATATGATTCAGATTATTGGATAGCGTTTGATTCAATTTCATTCCAAGTACCAATATATTCAGTATTAAGTTGGTTTAGTAATGGGGATTGGAATAACTTAATTCCTATAGGTAACCAAACTTATACACTAACTGATATAGCTCGAATTCAACCCCCATTAAATATTGCTGGTTATCAAATTCAAAAGAACTTTTGTTGGGAGTGCCCATATGCACCAACATTATTAGGTACTTATAGTAAATATAATTATAATCCGCGCCAACAATTTTATTTAAATAATACTATGGTTGGAGATACATTAAAAGTAATGACTAAGGTTATGTTTGCTAGTGAGTACGAAGATGAAAGAATTATACAAGAACATGAATTTAATATAATAGTAGAATAATGAATAAATATAAAATAGAATTTTTTACAAGAAAACAAAGTTGTAAAGGTACTTCACTTCATTTAAGTGAGCAAATAGTAGAAACAGATAATATAGAAGAATATGTTGATAACTTTGAACATGAAGTAAAAGGATTCGAACAAATTGGATAATATGGAAAAATTAACAGTAGAACAAGCTAAAATGTTTATACCATTAAAAGAAAATTATGGTAATACAGAAGTAGAACATGCTTCATATTTTACACTATCACCATCGAAAATGGGAGATGGTTGGGAAGATGTAACATATTATACTGCAAAGAAAAAAGGTATTTATAATAAAAAAGGTGAAGGGGATCAATGGGTTTATGTTTTAAAAAATGAAACATTACCAGGACTCCTAAAAATAGGATATACAAAATTAACCCCAGACCAGCGAGCTAAACAAATTTCTAATGCAACAGGTGTGCCACTTCCATACGAAGTAGCATGGGCTTTCCGTTGTTTTAACGGCGAACTATTAGAGGGTGAAGTACATCATGCATTAAAAAAGTATCGCGTTAATAACCAAAGAGAATTTTTTCAAATTGGTTTAGAAGAAGCAAAAGAAACAATTAAATTAATAGGTAATAACTTTAAATAAATAGATTATGAGTGAAAACACGAAAAAACCAGATCCAAAAATTGAAGCAATTAATGATCTAATGGCAGTATCAACAATAATGGAAGATTATTGGAGATTCCACCCAGCAAATCCAAAACATGAAAATGTTGTTGAAGAATATCGCAAGTTAGAAGCGATAAAAGAAAAAATAGAGAATGATATAAAAAAACTAGATGCTTAAAATTAAATTAAAAAAAGGTGAAAAAATAGAAAGTGCTTTAAAACGTTTAAAACGTAAATTTAGAGATACAGGAGTATTAAAACAAGTAAGAGATAGAAAAGAATTTACTAAACCTTCTGTAACTAGACGTAGACAAATACAAAAAGCAAAATATATTCAAAATTTAAGGGATCAGGAAAACGATTAGTTAATATGTATAATCAAAACCATTATGTATATTTACAACGCAAAGTTAGATAGAGTAGTTGATGGTGATACTGTTGATGCTACTGTTGATTTAGGTTTTGACACCTGGAAGTTTATTAGAATTAGATTAGTTGGCATTAACACCCCAGAATCTAGGACAAGAGATTTAGAAGAAAAAGCTAGAGGTTTAGCAGCTAAAGATTTTGTAGTTGATATGTTTAAAAAGCATAATGATGTTTTTATATTGCACTCACAAGGAGTTGGTAAATATGGTAGATGTCTTGGAAATATATTTTTCGGAGACCAGAATTTAAATGACTTATTAATTACTGAAGGACATGCAGTTGCATACCATGGAGGAAAAAGATGATAGATAAAAATAAGATATTTAATTTATTTAATAGTGAGGGTGAAATGCCCCCAAATACGAATATTAAATCTATGATATTAGATGAACCATTTACTAAATTAGGTATGTTTACTAAATTAATAGTAAACCATCAAGTATTCCATCAAAAGTTAGAAAAGTTTTTAAAGGCAGAATCCCCTAATTATAGTATAGAAGATACCAAGTCAGCATCTGAATATACTGTTTATAATAGGGCTTACCATTATATCAAAAAGATAGATTTAGAAGACAGAAACCATTTAGAAGCAATAATGGATTTTAAAAAAGAAGAACTTATTGATTCACTTAATAGAGCAATTAGTTATTTTGAAACAGAAGAAGCATATGAAAAATGTGCATTCTTAATGAAGGTAAAAGTATTTAAAAAAGATATTGAAAATTCCGTGCCATTGTAAAATCTTTCCATTATCTTGGACGTACAGGGTTTAGGAAAAAATGGGAATTAAAACAAAGGCACCAGGGGGTAAAGGGATTAAACGTTACAAATATAAATAAATAATAAAAGTTATGAAATTGACAGCAGAACAAATCCAATCGAATTGGGAAACATTCAACAACAACATCAGTGTACACATTACAGGTGACCGTAAACAAAAATTATTAGACTTCTATAAAAAATATGAAGAACGAATAATATTAATGCCCGCATCACATAAAAAAGAATACCACTCAGCCTTTCCAGGCGGATATGTTGATCATGTAAATAGAGTTGTTGATGCATCTTTAAAAATGTATGATGTTTGGAAGGAATTTGGGATGGATACTTCTACATTTACTATTGAAGAATTAATATTTTCTGCTATTAACCATGATTTAGGTAAAATGGGCGACTCAGAACATGAATCTTATATTCCTCAGACTGATCAGTGGAGACGAGATAAATTAGGTGAAGAATATATGCATAATAAGAAAATTGCATTTGCAGCTGTTCCAGATCGTGGGTTATTTTTACTACAATCACATGATATCAAATATACATTTAATGAAATGTTAGCTATCCAGACACATGATGGTTTATATGATTCGGCTAATGAGAAATATTTAAAATCATTTATGCCCGAAACAAAACCTCGTACATCTTTACCATTCATTTTGCATCAAGCTGATATGATGGCTGCACGTATTGAATTTGAAATTGAATGGCTTCCAAAATTTTCTAAAGATAGCGTGGCTACCACAAAGAAGTCATTTACATTGTCGACGAATAAGAAATCAAGTTCTAAATCTAAGGCATTAAACACAGTTTCTAGTCCAGGATTAAAGAATATGTTAGATAGTTTATAAAATAAAAATAATGTCAATAACAGCAATTATTATAATTTCAATATTAAGTTTATTAGTAGTAATATTTATGTATACTTCATGGAACTTACTACGTAAATTTGAAAAGCAAGAAGACATTATTACACAATATGATGACTATATAACAGAATTTAATAAACAAATCGAATTCACAGACGAACGTCTTAAAAAAATTGATGAAAAAGGTACGTTTAAAAGTGATGATGAGATTGGTTGGTTTTTTGAACAAATAAAGGTAATACAAGATGGTATATCAAGGTTTAAAATCAACTAATGGTAAGAAAAAGAAGAAAAAAGAGTAAAAATTATTTTACTCAGGATACGGAAAACGCTATTGTACTTTACAATAACACACCAGATTCTGAGATTAGATCCAAAATTTACGAGCGCGAAATTCATTACGCGTTTTTTAAGCTAACACAAAACATTATTCACACATTTAAGTTCTACCATACAGAGGTTGAGAATTTAGAACACCTCCAACATGAGATAATAACCTTTTTATTATCAAAAATTCATTTATTTGACCCAACAAGAGGAGCTAAAGCTTACTCTTATTTTGGTACTATAGTTAAACGTTGGTTAATATTATATAACACTAAAAACTATAATAAAAAAATTAAAAAGGTTGAAGTTGATGTATTAATGGGTGAAAAATCAACACATACTTACAGTATGGGTGATGGAGCAGCTAAAGATGATTTAAGTAAGTATATAGAATTATTTGTAGAACACACTACAGAAAATATTTTTGAATTATTTCCAAAGAAAAATGATGCTCAAATAGCAGATGCTATACTTGAGTTGTTTAGAAAAAGAGAAACTATTGAAGTTTTTAATAAAAAAGCACTTTATATCTATATTAGAGAAATTATTGATGTAAAAACCCCAAAAATAACTAAAATAGCAGATAAACTTCATGATATTTTTAAAAGTCAATATATCTTTTATTTAGAAAACGGTTGGTGTAAGTTTTAAGTTTATCCTATATCCATATTTATAATAAAAACACTATGGGATCACTAGACAATATTGTATTTAAGAAAAAAAAGTTTTCGGACATACTAAGTGAGATTTACGATAATCAAAAGAAAAAAGAAACCCAAATTTCAGGTTTAATATCAGAACTAAAACCATTAATTAATGATATTGGTGATGCAACTTTAATTGTACCACTTATTAAAGAATATATGGAAATTGGTATTCGTAACGATGAACAATTAATTAAAATGGCTACTATAGTACAGCGTGCGATTAATAATAGTAGCAGCGATGATTCATTGGGTATTACCGAAGCCGAAAAAGAAGAATTAATGGCTGAATTAGATAAATTAAACACAACTTATACTGAAAGTAAAGAAAAATAATGTCTGTAACAGGTTTAGCTTATTTAAATAGAACTCTTACTGGAGGTTCTAATAATTCAGATAGTACTATTGAAGATTTAAAAAATAATTTAATAGTAGCTAGGGTTATCGATATCTCTTTAAACTCAGACTCAAAATTATTTAAACAAGGTGGGTGGGGTGCTATTGGTACAATTAAATATGAAATATTAGATCAACCTACAAGTACAGTTGATGATCCTTCTAATACTGCAAAACCCTTATACCCACAATTTAAAAATTTTCCACTAGTAAATGAATTAGTACTTTTATTTAAATTACCATCCACAGAAAACCCAGGAGCTGCAGGCAATTATGAATATTATTATTTAAATCCAATTGGTATTTGGAATCATCCTGAACAGAATGGTTATCCATCATACTTAGTAAATACTAACTCACCATCTCAGACTAAATCTTATGATAGTATTCAAGCGGGTGCTACAAATAAAGAAAACAATGAAGAATTTGAACTTGATCTTAATGGTCAGAGTGGGGGAAAATTTGTAGAAAACGGAAATGTTAAACCTATTTTACCATTTGCAGGTGATAATATAATTGAAGGTAGATTTAGTAATACAATTCGTTTAGGTAGTACAACAACGGTTGATGGTGATATTGTTAATAATTGGTCTTCAATAGGAAAACAAGGGAGCCCTATTATGGTATTAAAAAATGGTCAACCCAAAATTACAGGAAGTAATGAATCATGGGTTCCAATAGTTGAAAGTATAAATGATGATCCAACATCAATATATTTAACTTCAACTCAACGTGTACCTTTAGAAATAGCAACATTAAATTTAGCAGTAGGAGAATCTGCAACTGTACCTTTAAATAATATTATATCAAAAACACCTATAGACCCTAGACAATATAGTGGGTCACAGGTAATGGTTAATTCTAATAGATTAATTTTTAATTCTAAAGAAGATAATATTATAATGTCTGCTCAAAAATCAATAATAGGGGAATCTAATGAAGATATAGGATTTAACTCTAGAGAAAAAAATGTTAATTTAAGCAGCGAAAGAGGATATATTAATTTAGGTGGAAATGAAGCCAATGAATCCTTAGTATTAGGTGATACTTTTATGAAATCATTTTCTAGTTTATTAAAAAATGTAGAAACATTATGTAGCTCATTATCAAGTGAATCAAGTCTTACATCTACATCAGCAAAAGCTATAATGATAATACCCCAAATCCAAAATATACAAAATGATATATCTAAATTTTTATCTAAAAAAGTAAAATCTGTATAGCATGAAGTTAGATTTAGATACAATATTAGATGCAGCAAAATCATTTTTAAGTTCACCTAAAGGTATAGAACTAATTAAAAAGAATTTAGGAGTTGATACCGGAAATGTTGATGGAGATGATATTGCAAAAGCAAAAAAAGACGCTGATAAAATAAAAAAGATATTACGTTCTATAAGAATAGAAGTATTTACTGTAAAAGGAAGATTATATGATCTTCGTAAAAAAACAAACATACCAGGAATACCAGTATCATCCCCCTTAGTATTATATCCTATAGTACCTGAAAAAGATGAGAATGGTAATGTAGTTTATAAAAAATCATTCTTTGCAACTAATAAAGAAGGTATAGTAGAACAATTAGATGAAAAAAGATGGAATAGACTTCAAGAAAGAAGAAATAATTTTGATAATAGACAAGAACAAAGACAAGAACGACAGAAGGAAAAACTTGAAGAAGGAGAAGAATTAGAAGAAGCAAAATCATTTAGGTGGTCTAATTTTAAAACCACAGAAAGAATATCATACATACAAGACCCAAGTTTACAAAGTATGAGTGATGATGAAAGAAAAAAAGCTAAAGAAATTAAAACCGATGGTGATGGGGAATTTGAAATTAAATTTGGAATACCAGTAATAGGAGACCCAGATTATCCCGTTGTACCTCTAAGACCTATTTTATTATATAACACAGGTGAAGGAGTTGATACTAATTTTACACCTTACTTCCAACAAATGATTAAAGGTGATCATGTAATTAAAGAACAACTCCCTCCTGTAGGAATGTTAAATATTAAAGAGTTATCAAAAGAAGAAAAACAAAAAGTTGTTGATGAAATAAATAAATTAATAGATGAACAGATAGATATATTATTTGAACCTGTTGAACGAACCATTAATGCTGTAAAAAAAGAAGTATTAGGGTTTGCTACTATAGCACAACAAAAATTATTACCACTTGCTATAGGTTTATTAATTAATTTTGGAATAGCTAAATTAGCACAAAAAAATCAAGCTAGGTGTCCTGATAATACAATATTAAAGCAGTGTATTAAAAGAAGAAACTCAATAGTAAGACAATTAAACAACATATATAGTGTTATTATAACTAACTCAGCACTAGCAGTAGCGTTTTTAATTCTAACAAAAAACTTCGCAATAATAGAAAAAGCATTAGATAAATTACCTATTCCTTTACAATTTGCAAGTTATTCCTTAGTAGGTAAACTTCAAGAAATAAAAGAATTATTAATAACTTTTGCCAAGGAGTTTAAAGACATAAAAAAATCCATATTAATATCTTTAATTATACTAGTTATATGCTTATTTATAATATTAAAGTATTTAAAAACTATTGATTTATTAATAGGAGACTGTGCTGATGGAGAACTTGAAATGGAAGAAATTAATTCAGAATTATTAGCATTACAGGCACAACAAGATGCACAAGGTGAAACTCCAGATAATTTTGTAAATGGGTTTGAATTAATAGTAGTAGCGGATACAGAAAATGCTCAAAATTATGGAGAAGGAGATTTATATCAACGTTATGCAGTTGCAAAAGACTCACGAGGAATAGTAATTTTAAAGGGAGAAAAATCGTTTGCTGCAGATGATCAAATACTAATTGACGAACTAGCATTTTATATTAAACAAAATGACTTAAAAGCAAACTAAACCAATATTTATAATAAATTAAATTTTTTGACATGAAATTAAATCAATTAAAAAGCATAGTAAAAACAGCAGTTAAAGAAGCAATCCAAGAAGAGATGAAGGATATTTTACTAGAAGCTATTAAAACACCTAAATCACATACATCTGCCCCGATAGTAGAAAAAGCTATAGAAGCAAAACCATTACCCGAAAATGATAAAATAAAATTAAGAGAAAATATGATGGGGGTTTTAAATGGGATGATGCCTGGAAATAATGGAACTATAAATGCTACATCAGCAGATGTTCCTATGCAAGTAAATGGGCCTGTTGATACTATGTCAGCAAATGGAAGTTTACCTCAAGGTAATGTAAGCATGGATCAAATAATGGGATTAATGAAAAGTAAAGGATAAAAAATGGCATTTGGAGCAATAAATCAATTTCCTAATGACACTAGACCACGAGTTGGTATAGGTGTAGACCTTCCATTAGATGGGGGAGCTGTGTTTATTCCAAATTATACTACGGCACAATCTATAAAAAACAATTTAATAAATTATTTCTTAACTAACCCAGGTGAAAGACCAGGAAATCCGGCTTTTGGTGGTGGTTTAAGAGAATTTATATTTGAACAAATATCAAATAACACATTAGAATTTTTAAAAGATGATGTTGGAAATAAGATAAAAACTAATTTTCCAAACATAGATCTTCAAGAGCTGTCTTTATTAGAAGACCCGGATTCAAATGAAATATCAGTTCAAATGTATTACTCAGTAGTAAATACTGGTATTGAAGATGAACTAACTTTAACTTTTAACTAATGGCAATTAAAAGAGACATACAATATATTAATAAGGATTTTTCTGAGTATAGAAATCAACTGATTAACTATTCTCAAACATACTTTCCTACTACATACACTGATTTTACTGAAACCTCCCCTGGGATGATGTTTATGGAACAAGCAGCCTATGTAGGGGATGTTTTATCCTTTTATTTAGACAACCAAATACAAGAAAACTTTTTACAATACGCTAGACAACCAAGTAACATATTTGATTTAGCTTATATGTACGGTTATACACCAAAAGTAACAGGTTTAGCTACAACTATAATGGATTTTTACCAACAAGTTCCTTCTAAACTAGTTAATGGTGAAACAGTCCCAGATTTTAGTTATGCTGTATATGTAAATGCAAATACAGTAATTACAAATCAAGGTGGAAGTCAAGCATTTACAATAGAAGAACCAATAGATTTTACAGTATCAAGTTCATTAGATCCAACTACAATAACAGTAGCGCAAGTATCTAATAACTTACCAGTTTATTATTTATTAGCTAAAAGACGAAAAGCATTCTCAGGTAATATAAATACAACAACAGTATCATTTGGTGCCCCACAAGAATTTGCTACAACTGTAATATCAGCTGGTAATATAGCAGGAATATTAGATGTAGTTGACTCAGATGGTAATAAATGGTATCAAGTAGATTATTTAGGGCAAGAACAAGTATTTGATGGTATTAAAAATACTAACACAAATGATCCAAATACATATCTTGACACTGATGCTCCTTATTTACTTCAAACAAAACAAGTACAAAATAGATTTGCTACTAGATTTTTAAATTCAAACTCATTACAATTACAGTTTGGTGCTGGTAGTTCCAACTCAACAACAGAAGACATAGTACCAAACCCATTTAACGTAGGTTTAGGTTTGCCATTTTTACAAAACAAAATGACAACAGCATATTCACCAACCAATTTTATATTTACAAATACTTATGGTGTAGCCCCTTCAAATACGACTCTAACAATTAGATATTATACAGGTGGTGGTGTTGGTTCAAATGTACCTTCTAATACTTTAAATGAATTAAATACATCAACAATAAATTTTATAAATGCTGATTTAAACCCAACAACAGCACAATATATATTTAATACTTTAGCAGCAAATAATGTAATAGCAGCAAGTGGAGGACAAGATGGGGATACAATAGAAGAAATTAGACAAAATAGTATATCAAATTTTTCAACACAATTAAGAAACGTAACTGCAAATGATTATTTAGTAAGAGCATTAAGTATGGATCCTAAATATGGAGTAATATCTAAAGCAATTACACAAAAACCAAATGCTAGTGATGCTAATACAACTTTAGATATATATGTTTTAACATCGGATCTAAACCAAAAATTAACAACAGCATCATTAACATTAAAAAATAATTTAAAATCTTATATAAATGAATATAGGATGATTGGAGATACTATTAGTATTAAAGATGCATTTATTATTAATTTTAATATTGATTTTGAAATAATTACATATCCTAATTTTAATAACAATGAAGTATTACAAAGATGTATTGTAGCATTACAAAATTATTTTAATATAGATAGATGGCAAATTAACCAACCCATTATTACACCAGACTTATTTGTATTATTAGATGCAATTGATGGTGTACAAACAGTTAAACAAATAAACCTTACAAATAAAGCAGGTGTTTCAGCTGGATATTCACAGTGGGCTTATGATATGAATGCTGCCAACCAAAATGGTACAATATTCCCTTCATTAGATCCTAGTATTTTTGAACTTAAATATCCAAATACCGACATTAAAGGTAGGGTAGTAACAATATTTTAATTATGGCAGTATATAAATTATTTCCTGAAAAAGACGCATCAATATACAGTGCATATAGATATATGAATACTGGGCTTGATGCTATCTTAGATGTAAAAAACGAAGTAACAGAATCAAACCCTGTTGCTAGAGTAGCAAGATCGTTAGTTAAATTTAATCAATCAGAAATTGATAATGTGTTAACAACTATTTCAAATGTAACTCAATCAAATTGGAATAACTGGTCAGCTAGTTTAAAAAGTTATGTTGCTAAAGCAACTAATATAACTTTAGATTCAACATTATATGCTTACCCTATATCTGGATCGTGGAATAATGGTACAGGACAATATTTAGATAACATTATAAATGGAACAGGTGTAAGTTGGAAATACTCAGCATATTCAGGTTCAACAGAATGGCCGATAACATCTTTTGGAACTTTAGTTACAGCATCTTGGAGTGGTAGTGACAATACAGGAGGAGCTGTTTGGTTTACAGGTTCAAATGTAGTAGGAGGTGAATATGAAGGAATTACAGATATTACTTCATCTCAAATGTTTACTTTAAGGAGTGACAAAGATTTAGATATGAATGTAACTAATGCTGTAAAAATATGGCATTCAGGTTCAACAGGAAATAATACCGGAAGAACAGATATCCAAAATGAAGGATTTATTATTAAATGGGAAGATAGTATAGAGTTTACAACATCAAGTGCTGTAACACCTCAATTAAGCTATTACTCAGTTGATACAAACACAATATACCCACCACAACTAGAAATAAAATGGAGGGATTTTGCATATAGTACTAGTAGTGGTGCATTTGAAGAAGGAAGAACATTAACAGGTTCATATCCAACAAACGAAATAACAAGTTCAATATCATGTTCATATACACAATCTTTACCTGCACCTGATTCAAATACAGGAACAGGAATAGGTGCTACTTATGGAGCTACATTTAAAAGTTCATCTATGGTAGATGTATTTGTTAAAGAAATAGGATCAGGATATAAATCAAATGATGTATTAACTTGGAATGCTGCTACGTTAAATAACTTACCAGCAGTATCAGGTGCTACTACAAATGCAGTAGTAACATTATCAACTTTTGATATTGAACAATTAAATGTAATATCAACACCTGATGTTTTTATGTCATTAGATAATAACCAAGGTGTTTTTTATAGTGAAAGCATAAATAATTTTAGATTAAACGTGCGTCCTGAATTCCCAGTTCGTACCTTTGAAACATCATCTATTGATACATTGAATTATGCATTACCATCTTCATCTTATTATGCAATAAAAGATTTAGATACTAATGAATTTGTGGTTGATTTTGATAAAGAATTTACACAAATAAGTTGTGATCCAACAGGTAGCTTTTTTAAAGTATACATGAATGGTTTAGAGCCAGAAAGATATTATCAAATTTTGATACAAACAGAAATACAAGGGAATACTATAGTAATGGATGAAAACTATTACTTTAAAGTAATTAATGGTTAAAAAGCTATAAAATGGCAGAGGAAAGAATTGACCTTATAAAAAAAGTATATTCTAAAACAGAATATCCTAAAATAATTGACACTAAATTTAGACAATTAGGTAATATATCTCTACCCGAACAACTAGATGATACTTTTACAGTTGAAGAATTTTTTGAACAATATAATGATTTATTCTACGAAATACCAGCTTTTGGCGATACTAATTCCCACCAATTTTTAATTGAATCAAGTGCTCAGTATATTAATTATGACCAAGATAGTAAATTAATTAATAGCTTACAGGACGAAATAACACAATTAAGAAAAGATTTATTACAAGCACAAATTGAAAAAGTAGAAGCATTAACAGGTAGAACTATTGACTTCGATGCTCAAGCTTTAGATAATACTAGTGATGACACAATACAACAAGTAACAAAAGATTTAAATTTAAATTCTACTGAAGAGTTTGATGAAGGAACTACTAACTCAGGTATAGTAGCAAATTCACCTTCAAATTCAACTTCAACATCAACGGCAGGTGGAAGTGGAACAACATCAGGAACATATTAATATGGATAATAATATAACAATACAACAAGTAAATCCAGTAACATTTGAGTTCCAACAATATACGGAACAAGATAATATATTAATCTCTTCATCGAGATTAGATACTGCTTTTACTTCATCTACTGATTATATAGAATATTATGCCTATGATGAAAATAAAACTTTAATATATCCTTCTGCCCCAAATATTAAAGCAGTTTCTGTAAATTCATATAGTGTTATAAATGGAGATACAATATTATACCCTAATCAAGACTTAGAAAACATAGGATATGATTATGGTTCATTTTATTCAACATATAATTTTTATAGATATTTACTAGATTCAAATATAACAGTTAATTACTATATTAGTGAAATTAGTTCGGATAGAACAGAGGTTAGATTAAAAAGTAATACTATAGCAGATAGTAGGATTATAAGCTCAAGTAATGATTTTATATCATCAAGAGAAAACTCCGAATATTTTGTAGATTTCTTACTTAATTTTGGTAATGATCAACAATGTATTGCAAACAATATAAAATTAGATACTGAATCAGAAGTTGAACCTTCTATATTAGTAAAATTATATGAACCTTTACCAGTACAATTTGGATTAAAATCAACATTGTGGGTAGTAGAAGAAATTTCAGCACCCCAAGCATATAATGTTACTTTCCCTTTTGAAGAATTTATACCTAATGATTTTCAATTTATTTTAGGTCCAAATTATTCTTTAAATTTAACACAAGAATCAGGAGTAGCAAGTCAAGTTTATGATTATAACTCATTAATAGGAACAAATCTAACAAGCTCTGCTAATCAAGTTAAAAACTTATTAAATAGAAAAGAAGTATCTATTAGTGTTGATTATACAGACTATAATGATTTTATACAATTTTCATCAGCATATACTAGATTAGAAAACTTTGTATATAAAGTAGGATTGATAGAACAATATCAAAATACTTTAAACAATATTCTATCCCAAATTACAGATGGTGGAACTGGATCTATAGCATACAGTGAAAGTAATGCTGAATTTACAAGTAAAATTGCTGAAATAGAAAAGAATTTTGATGGGTATGAATACTTCTTATACTATAATAGTGGATCAGAATATTCTTACCCTAAATCAAACACCGAACCTCCTTTTACCTTATATAGTACTGGAAGTTCAGAAGTTTTAACTTGGTTAGGTAGTGCAGATCCTAGTAATGCATATTATGGAGGCCAATCATTATCAGCTTCTAATTATGATGAAGAAAATGATAATTATTTAAAAAACACAATACCCGAGTATTTAAAAACAGATCCAAATAACGCTAAATATGAGTTATTTGTTGATATGGTAGCTCAACAATACGATAATACTTGGTTATACACAAAAAATATTACTACTAGATTTGATGCTGATAATAGGTTAGATTATGGTATTTCTAAAGATTTAGTAGCTGACGCAATTAAGGATTTTGGTATAAAACTATATAGTAATAATTTTAATACTGATGATTTATATACTGCGTTTTTAGGTATAACACCTTCAGGAAGTACATTCCCTTTCCCATATATGACGGGGTCAATTAATGGCAAAGTTGACACGCCTTCTGGGTATGAATACGTAGATACTGAAATATCAGCTTCGGATGACATAGTCCCATTAGACAATGTAAATAAACGTTTATATAAACGTATTTACCACAACCTACCTAATTTACTTAAACGTAAAGGTACAATAGGAGGGTTAAGAGCATTAATTACTTCTTATGGGATCCCAGATACAATTTTAAGAATTAGTGAATTTGGAAGTAAAGATAGAGACACAACTAAAGATTGGGATTATTCACAAAACCAATTTAACTATGCCTTACAATTAGAAGGTATTAGTAACCCAACTTATATAACATCATCTTGGGCAGGAAATTCAGCATGGCCTAATGTAGATACATCCCCACAAACTGTTCAACTTAGATTTAAAACAACAGGAATTCCAACCTCATCATTTTATCAAAATTTATTTGTATTAGATTATAATAATGCATTTATAACTTTAGAATATGACGGTAATGGCACAATATCAGGAAGTTGGAGTGGATCAGTTCCAAGTGAAAGTAATGCTTATGGTACTTTAGCATTTTATCCTGAAGGTCAAGTAGGATATGCTGCAGGTAGATCTGCAAGTGTTAGTTTACCTTTCTTTGATCAAGGGTGGTGGTCAGTACAAGCAACTTATGATTATGATAATACAACTACTGCATCACTTTATGTTGCAAATAGAATAGGAGAAGAAATTGGATTTAGCGGATCCGATCATATAGCAGTAACTCAGGGGCAATATTGGAAGACAGCAACAACAGCTTATATTCCTAGTGCTAGTAATTTAATTTTAAATTCATTAAATCACGCACCACTATCTGGTGCCTTACAAGAAGTAAGATATTGGGATACACCATTAAGTGAAAGTTTTTTCTTTGATTATGTAGTTAACCCTTATTCAACACAAGGTACAGGTGTTAATACAGCTCCAGATGAATTAATGTTTAGAGCAGATTTAGGTACAGAATTAAACACAGGTAGTAGAACTTCTATTCACCCTAAAGTAACTGGATCATGGGAAATAACCCAATCCTTTGCTAGTGATAGTAATTTTTACTTGACAGGATCTTTTATACAAAATACAGAAAGTATTTTCTTAAACCAAGTACCAGGAGGTATTAAAAATAGAATTACAGATAAAGTACATATTGTAACAACTACAATCCCATCAGGTTCTACTTTATCACCATATAGATCAATACAACAAACACCATACCCTAGTGGAAGTGCTCCTAATATTAATTATTTAGAAGTAGCATTTTCTCCACAGGACCAAATTAATGATGATATAATAGCACAAGTAGGTGATTTTAATTTAGGAGATTATATAGGAGACCCAAGACAAATATCTGAGTCAACTTATTCATACCCAGAATTAGACGCCTTAAGAGATGCATATTTTACAAAATATATAAAAAGCTATGATGTAAATGATTTTGTAAGGTTAATTAAATTCTTTGATAATTCATTATTTAAAATGATAGAAGATTTTACACCTGCAAGAACAAGTTTATCATCGGGTGTAGTAATAAAACAAAATTTATTAGAAAGAAATAAACAAGCACCACCTTCAATGTCGTTTTCTATACCAGAATATTCTGGTAGTGTAAAATCGGCACCAAGGGATTATGAAGTATATTATACAGAAGTACCAACATACTTTGATACAGCTCAATATACACAATCTGGGGCTTTAATTAGTAATGATTTATTGTCATTTAATAGTGTTGATTTTGTAGGTATTACTCCAGGAGGTTCTTATGTTACAGGTTCAGAATTACCAATAACAGGATCAGTAAATGGAGTTTCAGGTTCAGGTGCAACCTTCCAACTTCATGTTGATAGTGGTAATATAAAATCAGTTTCAGTAATTAATACTGGTAGTGATTATTATAGAACAGAAGAAATAACAATTAACCAAGCAACATTAGCTTCAACTGGTATTACAGCAACAAATGATATAGTAATAACTTTAGATTCTAATAATTTAGCATTAGCTAAAACGGCACCAAACTTCCCTCAATATGCAAATGTTCAGGGTAGTGGTTCTTCAATTGAAGTATTTGATGGTGGTACAGGTGGTGTATTTGAACCATATAATAGTTTATATACTGCACCTATAAGTGCATCAGACCAAAAAGTATGCTTTGATAATTATTTCTTTACATCATCAAATTCTGAATTAGATATTCCTCCAACAGTAGGTTCTCTAGGATTTACCTCAACAGTAGGTACAGCCACTAATACAATGAGCATTAACATCTCACAATCAGATGGCCAAGCTATACCTCAATTATATTTACAACAATTATACTCAGCATCGATGTTCTTTAGCCAATCATGCTATGTTCAACTTGATGGAGGGGTAGATGGTATGATTACACATGAAATAAATTTCATGGAAAGCATAGAAGGTGGAGGTTTTGGAGATGCCGATTATAGTGATGGAACAGAAATATCCCCATCATTGTATGGTCAAGAAGCTGTAGTTAAATCATCTGGTGATATTATATTTCACTTAACAGTAACAGAAAACAACCCAGCAGTATCATATATTGACAATGAAGCTTTAGAAGTATGTTTTATTATAGGAGGTTTACCTACTACGGGTTTAACTAATAATGAAATATCAGGCTCAATGTTCTGGAAATTATATCCAGGATTTTCTCAAGGATTTGAAGAATACTCAGAAACAACTTTAGGTATAGGTAGTCCAAATACAGCATCTAAAACATTAGGTGCAGGTCAAGGACAATATACATTACCAAGAATAGATCAACGTGAGTTTTATAATGGTGAATTCCAAGCAGGTACTGGATCTTTACCAGTAGGTTTAAAAGACATATGTTCAACATTTTTTGGACAAGATGCAATTGTTGATTATCAATTCTTTATCCAATGGTTTAATGAAGCAACATTTACAGAAGATAATTTTTTAAGTCCTGAATTCCAACCATTAGCAGGAAATGTATGGTTTTGGGCAGATACATTAACATCAAGTTTAGCTGATGTATTACTTTTAGGAGAAGAATTACCAATAACACAATCACCTTATACTGTTGCTTCCTCAGGACCAATAGCATTAGGAGTAATTACAGGTGTTGGTTCCCCTACAGCAACGGGATACCAAACTCAAGCATTTGCAATAGGTCAACATGCAGATACTTCAGTAGCTAATGACGGTTCTGAAGGGTATATAGGTACTTACTCATCTTCAACATCGCCAGATGGTGGTATTTCGGGATCATTACTTACAAATGCAAGTGGAGATATTATTAGTTTTTACCCAAGCAATTTAGCAGGAGGTAATCCTGCAACAGCACAAGTAGGTCAAACTATTAATTTTACGGAAGCATATTTAAATTCTACTAGTTTAGGACCAGGAGGAACAGGAGATGCAGAATTTGTTTTAAAACAAGCTAATGTATCAGTAACATCATACCCAGCATCATCTGCATCATCAGCAGCATGGACACCTACACCATCTCAAACTACTTCAATAAGTGGTAGTGGTATTGAAATTTCATTATCACAATCTATTCAAAATGGAACACCAATAATGACAGCAAATATACTTAATATAGGAGCTAATTATGCAGTTGGAGACACATTTGAAATATCAACTACTGATTTAGCAACATTAGACCCTATAATAGGTGCTGTTGTAGATCAATCTTTAATTGTTGCACTAGAGGCAGACAATTTTTCAACACCTATACAAACGGTAACTAATAAAGTAAAATACATAAAAATGTCTTTCAAAGATGTTAATGGTGAATTAACTAGACCATACATCAATACAGCAGATTATGTAACATTTACATTTACAAATGCAGCAGATTATTTAAATAATGCTATTAATGGCTTCCAAACTTATTATATAGGTTCAGCAACTAACCAACCATCAAATAATTTAGGAGATATATCTAATTTATTAAACATATTCTCTGAACCATCATCAGATGCAATTACATCTTTTGATACACAAACTTACGATTTATCCTTTAGTGCTAGTGGAGACTTTATATATCAAGCAACACAATCAGGAGATGATCCTCTTGTAATACTTGAATCAGGTTTAACTTCATCTATACCCCAAGGATATTTCCCACCTGAAGCACAAAGCTTCCCTACAGAATCATTTATTAGAGGTTGGGGTCAAGCTAATTATTATAAAGCAACACCAGGAGATTCAACAATATTTTTAACAACATCATCTGGTTTTTATCATGATCCATTTGGGTTTAATAACTTTACAACATCATCAAGAGAATATGATTATGATGGTTTTGAACCTTATACACAAAGTGTATTACCATGGTTTATTAATGTTACCGCAAGTACAACACAAATATTAGATAATTCTAGTTTAGTAGGTAATTTAGGAACAACAGATTTACAATTATATACAGGTTCAATTACAGCATCAACTGTTGAATTGGGGTTAGGGTTTGATGTGTTTACTACACCATCCCCATCCTTAGCAAATATTGGGTTAAGCCCATTAGTTGTACCTCAACCACCAGGAAAAGTAAATACACTATTTAATGGAGTTGGGTTTTATAGTTGGGAACCTCAATATCAATCAGGTGGTACTATAACAGTAGATGTTGTAGGATTAGGAGGAGCTAATGTACAATATTTAACATCAATTAATTATGTTGAAAATTTAGCATTCCCAGCAAGTAACTGGTTATCAGTAACATCACCCGTTACTTCAACACCTAATACTATTACATTAACTTGTAGTTCAATTTCTCCAGGTATTTATCCATCAAATGGAGCATTTGTAAGATCAGCATATGTAGTATTAACACCATTTAACAATTATGGAACAGGACAATCATCACAAATATTAGTACAACAATGGTTTACCTCAAATAATTCTAATGGGTTTGGTGCAACAATAGATAGTTCATATTTTAACTAAGAAAACGTGATAAATTAAATATTTATAATTATATTATAGACAATGAGTAGCATAAAATATTATTACAAAGAAACAACAAATCAAATATTTGTATCTGGATCGAGTACGAAATCAGATATGAATACTTTGATCGATAGTATTAAAGACACTACTCCAATATTAAATGCTAATTATACTTCAAAAATATCCTCTTTAGGTGCTGGAGTATCTTATGTAGTAGATAATGGTGTTGAGCATAGATATTTAGTTCCTTCATCTACAGGAATAAATTATAGTTCTATAGCAGTAACAAATGCTGCAGGTGGAACACCCATAACAAATTTAAATGGTAGTTTAAACGGTACAAATGCGGCATTAACAGTAGTATCTACAGAAGTAACAACTGGGGTTTTTGCTGTAACACAAGTTAGTATACTATCAGGTAATGGTAGTTTTCCACTTTCTGATGGTTGGCAAGTTGGAGAAACAATTACTATAACGGCTGCCCAATTAAATTTTATAGGAATTAATACATCAGATGATATTGTTATTACTTTACAAGCTAGTAATATTAACTTTACATCTACTACAATACCAATAGGGGACAATCAAGAACTTTATGTTTCTAGAGGATTTAATACTGTTGGTGGGGATGGAGATACTTATAATTACAATCCTTATTTACACAGACCATATAAATCATATATTTTAACAGAAACAGGATCAGGTATACCAGCAAACCCTTATTTACCTGTTGGTAGCCCTGTTAATACAAATGTAGGAAATAGTACAGGAACAATTTTTAATGATGCATATGATTATGCTCAATTATCTGTAGTAGGAAATGAAGGTGGTAGTAATGTTTCACAGTCATTAGATAGTGGTTCATTTACAATATATCATGATACTAGAGATGTTGATTTTTGGATATTTACTAAATATCATACATTAAGTAGTTTCCCAATAGCAGGAGCATTTTATAGCATATATGAAGAGCATGTATCAGAATCATTTAACTCTATAGGATTTAATGCTTCAACAGCAGTAGCAGACCCAGGTGCAGGTAAAGTAGCAATTAATAATTCAACACAGCAATCAGCTACTAAAATATCATTAGCGAATAGTTATGCTATAGGTTTAAATTTAGGCCCTTATTCTCAATCATTTGCCTCACATGGTCAAACATTAGGAAAAATAAGAATAGAACAAAATTCAAACCCATCAAATAATATTATTTATGATGTAACATCTATAGACAATATTGGTCCTGGTACTTACTGGGAATTTACAGTAGCAAACGGAACATTATCTAACCCAAATCAACCATTTTTAAATGGAGTAACAACAAATGTAGTAATACAATCACCACAACTTGTTAATAGAATTAATCAGAGCAGAGGTGTTACTGATAATCAAGTAGCACAAGTATCAACTCAGACATTAACGAATGGAGAATATAGTTATACATCAAGTGCATTTACTACAACAGCAGGTAATGGAACTCCAGCTAGTGGTTCTACACAATTTGGTTTACTATGTCAATATAATGATTATGTAACATATAGAGCGGAATTAGATTCATCAGCAGCAACTAATATAACAATAACATTTACTGGCTCAGATGGTAGCCCTCAATATTTTGAATTATTAAAAGGATTTTATGCTGATTATAATGCATTAGTAGGCACACCATCATTTGCGGGTACTATTAATTATAATACATTTTCAAATAATATTACAAACCCTTCATATACAACTAATGTAGCCCCAGTACAGGGAATATTTGCAAGTAAAGTAAATGATGTTTATATTTCATATTCATCTTCATTATCCTCATCACAAGATGGTTTATATGTATTTAATCAATTACCATCAGGAGACATCCAAGTAACAGCTTCTATGTTAGTAGATGTATGGAGAGGTGAAGAACCAGGAGCAGTATTTGGAACAGATGATTATGGAACTGGAGATTATGGTGAACAACCCTCAACCCCTGGTACTACATGGACAACAGCTTCAATATCTATTTATACTGGTAGTTTTCCAAATAGCATACCTAATATAGGTTCAACACCATTAACTTCTTCGGAATTAAGGTCTTCAACCATTCATACTACACCAGAACCATATACGATGAGTTTGTTAATACCCTCGGAATCAATTTCATTCCAGGATTGTTTAAATGTCTCAATTTCGGTATCAAAATCAACAGGGGATGTAATTCAAAATTCACTTGTAGTTAAAGAATATAATTTAGAATTTAATAATCAATTAGCCGGTGGTGGGGCAAAACCAGTACCAACATTAATAGAAAATGCATTTTCAGGATCGGAATCAACAAATGGGTTTAGTAATGCTTATAATTGTCAACCAATTTTAAATAATGTATCACAATACAGAAGAAATAAATTAATTCAAGAAGTTGATTATTCAACTGATCCTTATAGCCCAATTAATTTCCAACAAATATTATCAGGTTCAGCTCGTAAATCAACAGTACCAGAATCTAATTATACAACATTACCCTCAATATTACCGAGATATAATGGTTCACGATCAACAGCTAATGGAGTAAACACAATAGAAGGATTAGGTGGTGAAGGTGGAAATGAAACTGGATTTGGTGTAATACCTGTAGTTGATTATTTAACGACATATTTTGGGTTTGCAAATCAAATTATAGATCCATACCCAGTAGTTAATAACAAAATATTACTTAATGTACAATATTTAATAAATGAAGCAGGAGATGCTTTACAACCTACATTATCACCTTACACAGCTTATGATTTAGAAGGAAGCTGGACAGAAGGAATGTTAGGTAGAATTGGTATTAATCAGGTATCAGGTTCATCTCAATATGATAATTTAAATGGTTTTCAAACCATACATAGAGTAGCAAAAGAACCAGTAGCAGTATTATGGTCACAAACTGGTGCGTCTACATTTGCAATTTCAGGAAGTGAAGATTACCCTAATACTACAAGTTCAATTCCATTAGCAGGTAACCCTGATAGAGTATCTAGTTATGATGCTCCATTTTGTAATTATGGTTTAGCAGCTCAAGGTAACGTTTTTAATGCCTCTGATTTTAATGATAAATTAATTACTTTATCTAATTTACTAGGTGGAATAACATCATCAATAGCAGTAAATACCACGGATATAGATTACCCAACAGATTATGGATTATCAGGTAGTGGAGCTAACATATATGTTTCTTCATCTTTAATAACACAATCAGTATCGGAGCCTAATTATGTGGGTAATGCTGGAGAGTATTATTTCACACCAGACCCATTTGCAACAAATCCAAGTATAACAAGTTTAAACCCACCTTCTTTATCTGATGATTATAAAATAGTTTTAAACTATCAACAAGAATCCTCAGCTATATGGAAGGTTAAAACGGACAATGGTGGTTTTTGGGATAGTAGTGATTATAACGAAAGTTATATTGGTTATATTGTTGTAAGACTTCAAAAAACAACAAATACATCATTAACTACAAATAGTTGGACAAATTGTAAAATGAAATTACTTTCAGAACCTAGTCTATTAGGTTATTATGGTAATGGTTCAGAATCATTTAATTTAAGAACTATATTGGGGCAAAATAATGCTGGTTTAAGACTAAACAGAACAGAATTTAAAATTAGAATTCATTGGAAACAAATTAAAGATGCATTCACACAAGCAGGTAAAGAACTTAAAAACGCAGATTATTTAAAATATATAATAAATTTATCTAATGCTGATGATGAAAATCTAGTATCAGGTACAAGATATAGATGGTATGTTGATTTAAATTATCAAGCAGAACCATTACAGGATGATCATAATTTTTGGAATCCAACTTATAGTTGGTATACGGATTGGACAAAACCAAACCTAACAGTTGGTGGTCCATTTTTCTCAACTAATATTGAAGGAGATTTAGGTGGTCAATCATCAACAAATAATGCATTAAATTACCCATATTGGGATTTTTCACAATCAGCAGCACAACCTGTACTGAATGTTATAGAATTACAATCACCAAATGGTAATACATCATATGGGGTTGAAAATGGCTATTACCAAGGATTTTTACCTTATACTGCTTCATCAAATGAAGTTTTCCCTGGAGGATTAGAACCAGCAGATACAGTAATTGCTCAAAATAACATACCTTGGTCTGTTATGGTAGGAGATGAAATTAGATTTGAAAATAATGAATCAAAATCATTTAGAATACAAGAAGTAATTACACCACAAGAAAATAATTCACTAAATCAAGTAAACAAATTAAAATTAATATTAGATAATACAGTATCACCCTCAACAAATCTTAACTTCTTTATATTAAGGAGATATAGATATAGCCCAAATTCAATAGTAATTGACAATATTTTCCCTTATGGTGGGTTACCAGCAGAAAAAGAATTTGTAGTTAGTAATAATACAACAACTAATTTCTTTGATGCTAGTGGAGAGGTAAAAACAGGTGATGCAACTACTTCATCAGCAGTACAAACTCCATCAGGAAGTTTTATTGATAAGTATCAACCTTTATTAAAGCAAAATAATACACCATCGGGTATAATATTTCCACAATATCCGATAGCAGCAATAGAGCTTGAACCAGATAAAGTGATTCGTGACCTAAGAGATAAGAAACTAATAGAGTAACATATTTATAACATATAACAATATTTATATAAAAAAACAACAATGGGATATTTAAATAATTCAGTAATAACAGTTGACGCAATTCTAACTACTAAAGGTAGAGAATTATTAGCAGCTAACGATGGTTCTTTTAGAATCACACAATTTGCACTTTCAGATGATGAAATTGATTATACACTTTATCAACCAACTCATCCATCAGGTTCTGCATTCTATGGTCAAGCTATAGATGGAATGCCTTTATTAGAAGCATTTCCAGAGGAATCACAAATAATGAAATATAAATTAGCTACATTACCAAGAGGTACAGCTAAATTACCTATACTTAATTTAGGGTATGATGCTATTACATTACAACAGGGTGCTACAATTGCAATAACACCTCAAACATTGAATTATTTAGGTAATGACCAAGTATTCGAAACAGCAGGATACTCAGCTACAATTGCTGATATTAGATTATTAAATACATTCGAAGGAACAGGTATTAATACAACAGCTGCTGCTAGTGCTAACGCATCAGCGACAACAACAATTGGAACAAATGTATCATCAACGATAGTTGGAACACAATTTACGTTAAGAGCAACAACAGTAAACACATTATTTGGATCAAATTCAACATTATTAAGTACATTAACAGTTAATGGTTTAGATAGTGGAGCAAGAATTACTATTCCAATTACAATAACTAAGTCAACAACATAAAAATAAATAAATGGCATTCAAAAGATTAGAAGCAGACGATTTTGTAGTAAGTGCACAGGCGCAAACAGCTACTTGTTGGTCAAATAATGAACCAACGTTAACAACTTTTTTCACCCAATCTAATCAGATTAACAGTGATTCAGGTGTATATTACACTACCGTTTTTAATGGTAACCCTACATCTTCTATTTCAACTGCACAATTTGAAATTGCCTACGGTAATAAAAGTGGTGGAGGTGCTTATGCCTTCAATTCATTAGTATCAAATATATCTCCAGCATCAACAATTTATGGACAATATAGAACATTAGTATTAGAAGATGAAAATGCAGATTTTGTATTTGGAGATGTAACAGGTAGTTCTATTTATGCTTTAAGTATTGAAAGATCTAGATATAAGCAATCATTATTTCCAGGTTCTTTTAATTTAAGACTAAGTGGAAGTGGTGCAGGTGAAACAACTTTACATTTAACAGATAATTCTCAAACACCAGGTGTTAATTTACCAACATATTATGGTACAACTAGAGCATATCAAATAGTATCAGGTTCAGATGGTGTTGCAAACACATCAGTTAATGTAAACGGATATTCACAAGCAAGTGGATCATATGGTTTATTTTTACCAGATATTGGAACAATATTATTAAATGGAGATGCATTAGATGTTAACGCAGCTTCAGGACTTAATTTACAAACAGAAACATCTGTTAACACACCAGGTTCACCAGTTAATTCACTTAAAATGTGGAATGCAATTTCAGGAAGTGGGTTCTTTGGGTTAAATAGTGAAGAAACAATTACATCAGATTTTGTATTTGTTAGAGCTAGAAACTCAGAATTTAACTATAGTGAAAATCCATCCTATATATCAGGATCAACAGGTGAAGTGATATATGATTATTTTATAAACAACCCTCAAACATATATGACAACAGTAGGGTTATATAATGATTCAAATGAATTATTAGCAGTAGCAAAATTATCAAAACCTCTAAACAAAGACTTTACAAAAGAAGCTTTAGTTAGAGTTAAATTAGATTTTTAAGAATGGATGGCGGCGTACAAACAATTCAACTCACAAGATATAATAGTATCACCTTTAGAATTAACTAAAGGATTTGAATACCAAGGTAATGCTTTAACAGCATCTAATGTTAATATAGCTAGATACTTAGGTAGTCCAATCAATGATGTAATAACTACAGGAACAACTGATACTCAATATACTCAGTCAGCTATATACGCTTCAGTACAACAATTATATTATTCAAATTACATATCAAGTAGTAATGGGGATGTACAACAAGTAAATACAGCATCAATACAACCAGATGGAACATCAATAGGTCCAATAGGAAGTAATGCTTATTTTAATTTTGAACAAACCGATTTAGTACCTGAAAAATACTTTCCAACTAGTTCATATACAGTTTTAACTTTAGATGGATCAAAATATGGTTCAGCTAAATATGGAGAAGCAATTTATGGAGTAGGAACAGTAAACCCAACAATATCAGTAATGTCTATTCCAAAGTCACTATTTGGAGACTTTATTCAACCTAAATCATTAAAAATTGTAACACCGAGTGGTAGTTATTTTGATGATGGAGAAGGTAGATTAATGAGAGATTGCCCTTTAAGAATACCATCTCAATCTATTAATGTAGGTAACGTAGTATACGAACATGGAATGGTAATTTTTACAGGAGGACCTAGAAATGTAGGTACTGGAGAAACAGGATCATATGGAAATGTTGAATATGGAGCAGGAAAATATGGTGGTAGAACTGTAGGATATGCAGATGTAGATAACTTTGCTTTTACTACTAACATAACTGCATCATTTTCATCTTCTTTTACTATTTATGAGACGCAATATAAGTGTACATTAGCAGAAGACGAATTTAATTATTCATTAAATCCAACTACTATATCAGGTTCTAGTAATGATGGAACAGTTTATAATTTTGTAACATCTTCATACTTTTCACCTTATATTTCAACAGTTGGTATGTATAACAATAATAATGAATTAGTAGCAGTAGGAAAATTAGCGCAGCCTTTACCTACTTCTAGAACTACTGACACAACAATTTTAGTAAACATAGACAGACAATAAAATTTACATATTTATAATAAAATATAACCTTATACCATGGCATTAACACTAGATAAAACTAATATACAAACAGGTTTGACCATAGAGGCTTTACAAGTCTCACAATCTGTTGACGCATTCACAGGTGCCCAAAATTACGACATTACAATTGGTAATAGTACGGATCCCGCACTTTCAGGGTCACTTAAAATAACAGGATCATTACATCTATCTGGCTCATACAATAAATTTGATATGGGACCAGCAGTTGCTTCAACAGGATATGTTGTGCAAATTGATGATGCAACCAATACAATTTCAAAAGCATCTATTGCTGCTGGAGTAAAAGGTGCTCAAGGTGTAGCTGGAGATAAAGGTGCAGAAGGACCACTAGGACCACAAGGTGCCGTTGGTGCTGGTGGAGCTAAAGGTGATACTGGTGCTACTGGAACACCAGGTTCAGCAGGTTCACAAGGTGTTGATGGTGAAAAAGGAGATAAAGGAGATGTAGGACCACAAGGTAATCTAGGACCTATAGGACCAGGTGGAGCTAAAGGAGATACTGGACCAACAGGTCCAACAGGTGCAGGTGGTGCAAAAGGAGATACTGGACCAACAGGTCCAACAGGTGCAGGAACAAAAGGAGATACTGGACCAACAGGTCCAACAGGAGCACAAGGTCTAATTGGTAATACAGGACCACAAGGTGCCAAAGGTGATGATGGAGAAAAAGGACAAACAGGTCCAACAGGTGGAGCAGGTGCTAAAGGAGATACAGGTCCAACAGGTGGAGCAGGTGCTAAAGGAGATACTGGACTAACAGGTCCAACAGGTGGAGTAGGTGAAAAAGGAGATAAAGGTGAAGTAGGTGCAAATGGTACTAAAGGTGATACTGGACTAACAGGTCCAACAGGTGGAGCAGGTGAAAAAGGACAAAAAGGTGAAGTAGGTGCAAATGGTACTGATGGAGAAAAAGGACAAAAAGGTGATGATGGAGAAAAAGGACAAAAAGGAGAAACAGGTGCTGACTCAACAGTAGCAGGACCACAAGGTGCAACTGGTATTAAAGGTGATGTAGGACCAATAGGTCCAATAGGACCATTAGGACCACAAGGAACAACAGGTACAACAGGTACTCAAGGTACAGATGGTGAAAAAGGTGCTGAAGGTACAGGTGGATCAGCTATAATATTAAATAACAATTTCCATTATAAAGCTTTAACAGTAGGAACTGATTTAGATTTATATATTAAAGGAAACGGAAATTATATGGGTGGTATATCATGGACACGTGCAACAACAACTTTATCTATTAACCAAACAGCTCACGGTTTATCAACAGGAGATGTTGTAGTAGTAAGAAACGCAAGTGAAGACTATTTACATAGCGCAGTTACAGTAACTAATGCAAATTTATTTACACTTGATTGTGCAAATTCAGGTGATACTTCAGGAACAGCTGGAGCGTATGTACCAGCATTTAGTGCAAGTGTAGTACAAATAGCAGGTGATGTAAGTTCAATTACAATAACAGGATGTAGTGGAGCAATTAGTGGTAGTCAACAACTAGAAGGAGTACATTTTTATGCTAATGATCAAACATCTACTCCAATTGATCTAACAATACCTGCCGGTTTACAAAATGGTGGTGGTGCTGATGGAGATAAAAAACAAATAGCAATCCCATCAGTACAAGGTAGTGCTGCTGGATCAGGTGCTACAGGATCTCCAATTTCATCATTATCTGTAACAACAAATTTAACTGCAACACAAAATAAATATACAATTTCAGGAACAGATGGAGCATTTGGAGCTTCATTATTTAATGTTATATTTTAATAATAATAAAAAATAAAAAATAAAACATGGGCGTACCAAATTTACAATTTTCAAAACTAACTGTACCAGGAACTGGGAATTTTTATTCAACAGCATCTAATTTTAATAGTACTATTAGAGTCCAAGCCGATTTTACAAATGGTTCGCCAACAGTAACTAATGTAGTACCTCAAGCGGGTTGGAGTGGATTTAGTACAGGATCAATAGTAACAGGAATGTTTTTAGCATCTGGAGGAGAAGTAAATGAATTCACAAGAATTACAGATTACAATTCCGGTACAAATACAATAACTCTAGCAGCTAATGCAACCGCAACAGCAGCATCACAAACAAATGTAAGAATTGCATGTCCAAAAGGAATGTATATTCTTGAATCTGCATCCATTTCAAAACAAGGAACAGGAGAACCAAATGATATGAGAGATATTACTGGTAGTAGTGATTCAGAATATGTTGTTGGAGATCAAAAATGGGGTATAATAGCTAACCAAGCTTCAACTTCAAATGTAAGTTCTGGTGTTCAAGGAGAATATAGTCAATATGATATATTATCAGTTGAAAATAGAGATGGTTCAAACCAAGCAAATTTAATAATTACAGCAAGTGATACCTTTGCTCCATTTATAGAACCTGCAAATTCTTTAGCAGTACAGGCAACTTCATTTATGGTATCAAGTTATGTTAGCGAAAGCTTAATGAGCATGGCAGCAGCTGGGGATTTAGATTTACCAGCAGGATTTGGTTTTGCAGCATGGAATTCATCAGTAGCAAATACTTTAGCAGCATTTACATCTGGTTCAGCAGCATTTCCATTTACAGGTTCAGCAGGAATATCTGGTAGTATAGATATGACAGGTAGTTTTTCAACACTACTAGATACGACAGGACCATCAACTGAAAACTTTATAATTAAAAATGCTCAAGCAACAACACAAAGTTTATTTGAAATAAATAAAGAAGGAATTGCTACATTTAGGGTTCAACCTGATGGGGTTATTCCAACAGCAGCAGAAGGAGGATTGTATTTTACAACATCATCTGCTTACATAGGAATTAAATAAAAAAATATTAAAAAATAGAGCTTAAATGTTCAAGTTGCATATGTATAATAAAACAAACAATAATTAACTTAAAAAACAATTAATCAATGGCAACTTGGAAAAAAGTAATTGTATCAGGATCAGCAGCTGACTTAGCTAGTTTATCATTAGATACAGCCTTACCCGTAGCCTCGGGTGGTACAGGTGCATCAACCCTCACAGATGGTGGTGTACTTTTAGGTAGTGGAACTGGAGCAATTACTGCACTAGGTCAAGCTACAAACGGTCAATTAGTAATTGGTTCTACAGGAGCAGATCCTGTATTAGGAACACTTACTGGTGGAGCAAATATTACAGTAACAAATTCAGCAGGTGGTATTAGTATCGCTGCTTCAGGATTAGGATCAGGTACAGTTCAGTCTGTATCAGCAACTGGTACTGAAAATGGAATTACATTATCATCAGATGGAGATAGTGTTAACCCAACAATCACATTAGGTGGTGCTTTAGCAGGTGTAACAAATGCACAACTATCAAATAGTAGTGTAACAGTTGGTTCAACAGCAATAGCATTAGGTGCTTCATCTACTACATTAGCAGGTTTAACTTCAGTAACATCAGATAAATTATTATCAGGAACATCTCAAGTAATATCAGGTTCTGGTTTAGTAGCAGATACAAAATTAACTGGTAGTTTTACTGGTTCATTTAGTGGTGCATTTGTTGGAACAACAGATTTACCAGATCTAGTATCAGGAAATGGTATATCAGGTGGACCATATGATGGTTCAGTTACTAAAACATTTACAGTAGCAGCAGATGGTGGTACATTAACAGTAGGAGCAGGTGGAGTAAAAGTATCAGATGCTGGAATTACATCAACTCAAATTTCTACTGCAGTAGCAGGTGCTGGTTTAGCAGGTGGTGCTGGTACAGCATTATCAGTAAATGTAGATGATTCTTCACTTGAAATTACTGGAGATTCATTAAACGTTAAAGCAGCAGGTGTAACTAACGCAATGTTAGCAAATGATGGTGTAACATTAGGAACTACAGCAGTAGATTTAGGTGCTACAGCAGCATCAATTGTAGGTTTAACTAAATTATCTGCAACTTCAATCACTGGTTCATTCAGTGGAGATGGTTCAGACATAACTGGAATCGCTTCAACATTAAATGTAGCAGGTGAATCTGGAACTGGTGCCATAGCATTAAAAACTCAAACATTAACAGTAACTGCAGGAGAAGGTATTGATACAGTAGCTGCAAATCAAACTATTACGATTAGTGGTGAGGATGCAACAGCAACAAACAAAGGTATCGCTTCATTTGCAGCAGGAGACTTTACAGTATCATCAGGTGCAGTAAGTTTAGCAACAGATGTTACAATTGATCAAGATTTAACTGTAACAAGAGATGCAACAATTGGTAGAAATGCTTTAGTACAAGGAAATTTAGTAGTACAAGGTACAGCTTCATTCCAACATGCAGATAACTTAGATGTAGCTGATAGATTCATTAGAATGGCATCAGGTTCAACATCAGTTGGAGATGGTGGTATTGTTGTACAACAAGATGGTCCTGCAAATGGTGAAGCATTTGCTTACGATGCAGCAACTACAAGATGGAGTACAACAGGTTCATTTGATCCAAGTACAACATCATATACTCCAGATTCATTTATGGCATTGGTAGTAGAAGGTGCTGCAGGTGAAGATACACCAACAGCAGTAGTATCTAAATTCCAGAAAAAAGGAAATATGTTTGTAGGAGCAAACCAAGATATATACATTTACTCATAAAATAACTGAGTAATGGGTTTTAAAGGACACGCTTTCAAAGCGGGAAATATTGAAATAGGAAAGGTAAATCCCAATGCGGATTTACCTCTTCTGTCTCAAGAAGAATTAATATTTTTGTTAAATACTTTAAGAGATACAACAATCCTAGGGGCGGATATGGAAATAGCATATCGTACAACCCTAAAATTACAAAATATATACACGGCCTTAGAAAAAAAAGAAGAAGAAAGAGTTAGAAAGTTTTCTAAAAAGTAAAGTTGCATATTTATAACATATAATTTACGATGGCAAACTGGAAAGAAATAATATTAAGTGGGTCTGATGCAGACTTAAGATCAGTATCGGCATCTTTAACAACTATAGAAACTGCTTTAACAAGTAGTGGAACTACAAAATTAAATTTAGGGACAGATACAGGTGTAACTGATATTGTTGTAGCATCAGCAGATGGTACATTATATAGAAATGATGCTTTAGGTTTAAAAGGCCAAAAAGGTGAAATAGGAACACAAGGTACAGATGGTGCACAAGGTGAAACAGGAACACAAGGTTTATCTGGTGATTTAGGAAGTAAAGGTGAGGTAGGACCACAAGGTGCAATTGGAGATAAAGGTGATGCTGGTGAAAAAGGTGCTACTGGAACACAAGGTGAAACAGGAACACAAGGACCAACAGGTGCTAAAGGAGATGTAGGTCCAAAAGGCGAAGTAGGTGAACAAGGTCTACAAGGTATTATAGGTCAAAAAGGTGAAATAGGTCCTCAAGGGGCACAAGGTTTAACAGGAACTAAAGGAGATTTAGGACCTCAAGGTGCAATTGGAACTCAAGGAACAGATGGTAATTTTGGTGGTGCTTCATTTGATTATACATTTAGCACATCAACCGATGCAACAGATCCAACTACAGGATTTTTAAAATTAAATTCAACAACACAAAATACAGCTACGGCTTTATATATCGATTCAACTGACGATAATAGCAATAGTATTAATTCTTTCATGGAGTCCATTGACGCTAATGAATCAGCCGTTAAAGGACACGTAAAAATCGCAAATCGTTTAGATTCTTCACAGTTTCTATTATTTAGTATTTCAGATTTAACAGTTCAAAATACAGATGAATGGTGGGTAATAAATGTAGCTAATCAAGCTTATTCTGCAAATTCCCCATTACAAAATAATGAAGATATTTTAGTATCCTTTGTAACTACAGGTGATGTAGGAGACAAAGGTGCTCCAGGTGAAAAAGGAGACAAAGGTGAAAAAGGAGACAAAGGTGAAATAGGTACACAAGGAACAAATGGTACCGAAGGTGATGATGGAGAAAAAGGACAAAAAGGTGAAGTAGGAGTAAAAGGAGATACTGGTACTCAAGGTGAAACTGGTACAGATGGTGAAAAAGGACAAAAAGGTCAAGGTGGTGATAAAGGTGATGCTGGAGAAAAAGGACAAAAAGGTGAAACTGGTACTCAGGGAACAGATGGTTCTCAGGGAACAGATGGTACTCAAGGAACAGATGGAGCAAAGGGAGATGTTGGACCACAAGGTACAATTGGTACTAAAGGAGACATAGGACCACAAGGTGCAATTGGAACTCAAGGTGAAACTGGAGAAAAAGGACAAAAAGGTGAAATTGGTACACAAGGAACAATAGGTACTAAAGGAGATTTAGGACCTCAAGGTGCAATTGGAACTCAAGGAACAGATGGTACTCAAGGAACAGATGGAGCAAAGGGAGATGTTGGACCACAAGGTACAATTGGTACTAAAGGAGACATAGGACCACAAGGTGCAATTGGAACTCAAGGAACAGACGGTACTCAAGGAGCAACAGGAGCTCAAGGAACGGAAGGTGTTTCTACATTTGGGGCTGCTTGGAATTATTCCACATCTACAACACCAGCAGACCCAGGTTCAGGTAATTTTAGATTTAATGCTGCCGACCCTGCAACAGCATCTGAAGTTTATATCAGTAATACAGATGCAGATGGATTAGGAGTTGGTCCCATTTTAGATACACTTGTAGATTCAACTAACCCAACAGGTTCTATTTTTACATTTAGAGCTAGAGCTAACCAACAATATTTTGATAGTTTTTATGTTGTTAGTCTTACAGATAATACTACTTGGAAAGAATTAGAAATTATTCATATAGATAAAAGTGGTTGGAATAATGTAGGAAATGGAGATGAAACTTTTGGTGCTATAGAAATTATAGGAGATTTAGGAGCACAAGGTGCAACTGGAGCAAAAGGAAACATAGGAGATAAAGGAGGAACTGGAGAAAAAGGTTCAACTGGAGATAAAGGTGATGCAGGTGAAAAAGGACAAAAAGGTGAAGTAGGTACTCAAGGTGAAACTGGAGAAAAAGGACAAAAGGGTGAAATTGGTACACAAGGTACAGATGGAACACAAGGAACAGACGGTGCTAAAGGTGATGTAGGTCCTAAAGGTGAAGTAGGCCCTAAAGGTGAAGTTGGTACACAAGGACCAACTGGTGCCAAAGGTGATGATGGAGAAAAAGGACAAAAAGGTGAAGTAGGAGTACAAGGAGTACAAGGTGAAACCGGTATTAAAGGAGACTTAGGACCACAAGGTGAAACAGGACCACAAGGTACAATAGGTACTAAAGGTGATGTAGGTCCAAAAGGTGAAGTTGGAACACAAGGAACAGATGGTGTAAAAGGAGATTTAGGACCTCAAGGTATAACAGGAACACAAGGTACAGAAGGTGCATTTGGTGGTGCTTCATTTGATTATACATTTAGTACAACAGTTCCATCACCACCAGCAGATCCAGGAACAGGTATTATTCAATTAGATAATGCTACACAAACTTCAGCAACCAAAGCTTATATTGATATTACTGATGATGATGGAAATTCAATCCAATCATTCTTAGTATCAATTAAAGCTGTAGATTCAGCTATTAAAGGACATATGAGAATAGCAAGTAGAACAGATTCTACTCAATTCTTATTATTCCCAATAGATGACTTAACTGACAATACAGGATGGTGGACATTAGATTTAGATACCCTTTCATCATCAGGTGGAAGTGCATTTTCAAATTCACAAGATATTATAATTTCATTTACAACAGTAGGTGATAGAGGCTCTAAAGGAGATACTGGTACTAAAGGTGAACCAGGGGGTGTAGGAGATAAAGGAGAACAAGGTGCTCAAGGTACAACAGGACCTCAAGGTACAACAGGTGCTAAAGGTGGTGCTGGAGACAAAGGTGAACAAGGCCCTCAAGGAACAGACGGTACTCAAGGAACAGACGGTGCTAAAGGTGGTGCTGGAGAAAAAGGCGGTGCTGGAGAAAAAGGCGGTGCTGGAGATAAAGGTGAACAAGGACCACAAGGAACAGATGGTGCTCAAGGAACAGATGGTGCTAAAGGTGGTGCTGGAGACAAAGGTGGTGCTGGAGACAAAGGTGAACAAGGCCCTCAAGGAACAGATGGTGCTCAAGGAACAGAAGGTGCTCAAGGTACTGATGGTGCTCAAGGTACTGATGGTGCTAAAGGTGGTGCTGGAGATAAAGGTGGTACTGGTGATAAAGGTGGTGCTGGAGACAAAGGTGGAGACGGTGATGACGGTGATAAAGGTGCTGCTGGAGCTAAAGGAGGAGACGGTGCAAAAGGTGGAGACGGTGATGACGGAGATAAAGGTGCTGCTGGTGCAAAAGGTGGAGATGGTGATGACGGAGATAAAGGAGGACCTGGAGAAAAAGGTGGTGATGGAGATAAAGGTGGTGCTGGAGAAAAAGGTGGTGCCGGAGAAAAAGGTGGTGCTGGAGCAAAAGGTGGTGCTGGAGAAAAAGGTGGAGACGGTGGTGATGGAGATAAAGGAGGACCTGGAGAAAAAGGTGGAGACGGAGACAAAGGTGGAGATGGAGCCAAAGGTGGAGATGGAGCCAAAGGTGCTGCTGGTGCAAAAGGTGGTGCTGGTGACAAAGGAGATAAAGGAGGACCTGGAGACAAAGGTGGTGCTGGTGACAAAGGAGGACCTGGTGCAAAAGGCGGCAACGGTGACAAAGGAGGACCTGGTGCAAAAGGAGATACTGGTGTAGACGGAGCAGCAATACAAGGTAATATTGATAATAATATTATGACATCTATTGGCTCAACAGGTATAATATCAGGTTCAGCTAAATTTACTTTTGATGGAGATACACAACACTTACAAGGTAATTTACAAATTGATCAACAAGCATTATCAAACGGGTCATCAAACGTAGTATGGAGTGTAATAGCAGGCTCAAATGCTTCTTTAACATTAAATAATGATAAATCATTAGATTTCCAAAATTGGATTACTGGTGATACAGGTGTTTTAGTAGTTACTCAAGATGGTACTGGAGGACATAATTTAACATTCTCAGACCCACATACATTTTTAGGAACAACAGGTTATACACCATCATCTCCAGCAGGTGCAGTTGATGTTTTAGGTGTTTATTATAATGGAAGTAGATTCTATATAACAGTAGGTTCAAGTACAGCAGCAGGTGATACTATAACAATTAATGCTAACACTAATAATAATGTATTAACAGCTACAGGAAATACAGGTACAATACAAGGTGAAAATAATATGACCTTTAATGGAAGTACTTTACAAGTAACAGGAATAATTAGAGCAAGTGATGATATAATAGCATTCGCATCATCAGATGAAAAATTAAAAGATAATATTCTACCAATTTCAAATGCCGTAGAAAAAGTAAAACAACTTAGTGGTGTAGAATTTGATTGGAATGAAAATCAAACAACATACTCAGGACATGATGTAGGAGTAATAGCTCAAGAAATTGAAGAAGTTTTCCCATCCTTAGTGAGAGAAAGTAGTGAAGGTTATAAACAAGTAAAATATGAAAAACTTGTAGGTGTATTAATTGAAGCTATTAAAGAATTAAAAATAGAAATAGACCAATTAAAACAAAAATAAATGGCTACAGTAAATTTCTTTAGAATAATGTTGGGGTTACCCTCATTAAAAATAGAAACAACAGACCCAGGAATTATACCATGTGATGGTGGTTCACTAAATGCTAGTGGAGGAACAGGAAATTTTAATTTTAGAGCTATTACTGTAGGTGAAGGTATTGGTTTTGTTGATACTACATGGAATTCAGCAACGGTAATAGATAGATTTCAAATAATATGGAATAATCAAATTGTTGCTGATTCATTATTTGTTGGAGATGGATTAGGATCTAATCCTAGTGCTGAAATATCAAGATTACAAACATCTCTACAAAATGGGTTTCAAGAAAATAATTGGAATGACCAAACTCAAACATTTAATTCAACAGGTAATACAATCTACCCTAATATTAATCCATACCCATCAACAGCTTGTTTATGGGAAGGAGGAAGTGATGGTGGTGATGATAGAATAGTATATAATATAGCACCAACAGGTTCGCTATATGACAGAAATGACAATTCAGGTCAAACACCTTCAGGAACTGGAGGGAATGCCCCGAGTCAAGGAACTTATGAAAATGCACAATCTTCTCCTTTAGCAGACCCAGAATCAGGATGTCTAGCATCATCTTATAAACAAATAGGAGTAGTAGCAGATTATCCTTCTTCAACTGCAAAATCTTGGGATGGAAATATAAAACTACAATTTTATAAAGATGCACAATTTCCAGAAATTATCGAATTAAGAGTTTGGGGAACTGGAAATACAGGTTGGAGTTTGTCGGAATTAACTTGTCCAGGAGGTGGTTATGAAACAATGGTTGGTTTATCTTCAAAAAAGGGACCTAATGATTGTGCTAACTATGGGTCTTATAGTAATAATAATCCTTCGATTACTTTTCCTTGGAATCATTTTGGATATTCAAATGAAACAGTATTTCATGATGCATCCATTGGAGCTTCATCTAATTTAGCAGTTGGAGATACACTTTATCAAGACCCAAATTTATCAAACCCAGCAACTCTTGTTGGCGTAGGTGGTAATAATCTAGGTAAATTAAATATTAATAATAATTCAATAGTCCCAAGGCCAGGAACAATGGGTACGTCATATAATAATAGTAATGGTCAAAACAACTCTCAAGTTCCTGGATATTCAGCTTATTATAAATCTACTACTAGTGGTTTTTTTGTTGATCAACTTTGGAATGAAGTTGTATTCACAGGAAGTAATGCAGGTGTAATAACAGGTATAACTAACACCTATGTATGGAAAGAAATATTAATGAAATATGTTGCGTCAGCAGGACTTAGTCCAAGACAAGTTGATTGTGGTCTTACATCCAGTATAACACCAGATACAACATATTATTTTAATTCACAAAGAAATAATGGATGTCCAGGTTATGGGGATACGATTTTCTCAGGTAACCCAGGACAACCTACGGGGACGAATTTATCACCATGGGGTGAATATCCTGAAAATTCTCTTGATTCGTACACAATGACACAAGGTTGGTATGTAGCAGCAACTAACACAGGTTGTCAAAATGCTGGTATGCCAGCAAAAGTATTAATTTATGTTATGGTGAATCAAAATGGATATCTTCCAATTGTAACTTCATCACCTATGGCTTATAATACTAGTCCTTGTTTTTAATAACGTTTGTTTTCCCTTTATTTTTTCCGTATATTGCTCATATGTATGACTATATTATAGGCCATAACGGAAGTGGGCTCATTGAGTAACCAACCATAATAAAAAAATATTGACATGCCAAATTGGAAAAAAGTAATAGTTTCAGGAAGTAATGCTGAAATAAGCAATTTAGACGCACAGAGTTATACAATACTCCCAACAGGATCAGGTTCAGTACCTGCAAGATCTTATCCAATCCCTTTTATAGATACATCCGGTGGTGGAAATAACTCACCAATCTTTAAGGATAATCAAGATAAATTAAGATGGTTTCCAGCAGGTAGTTTAAATGTAACAGGTAATTTATTAATTGGGGATGACGGAGCTTCACATGCATACTTTTCAGGTAGTGATGCAATATTATCAAGAACAATAACAGGTAGTAAAGTACAAATAGGAGGAATATCAGCAGGTACCACTCTAGATAATAAAGTAGTAGTAGTAAATGATGACGGTAGTACATTCTATAGAACAGATTTAGATTTACAAGGAGATAAAGGTGCAATAGGACCTACAGGTGCTCAAGGTGCTATAGGTATTACTGGACCACAAGGTGGACAAGGTGTAACTGGTGTGCAGGGTTCAATTGGTGCTAAAGGTGTACAAGGAGATGTAGGACCTCAAGGTGTAGGTGGTGCTAAAGGTGCTACTGGATCTACAGGACCACAAGGAAATACAGGCCCAACAGGCTCACAAGGTACAACTGGTACATTAGGTCCAACAGGTTCACAAGGAACAATTGGAACACAAGGTGCAACAGGTACAACAGGTAATACAGGTGCAAAAGGAGAAACTGGAGCAACTGGAGCAACTGGAGGAACAGGACCACAAGGTACAACTGGTACTACAGGACAAAAAGGTGATACGGGTTCAACCGGACCTCAAGGTTCACAAGGTACTACAGGTTCAACAGGACCAACAGGTGCTAAAGGTGCAACCGGTGATCAAGGAGATATAGGTAATCAAGGTACAACTGGAACACAAGGTATAACTGGACAAAAAGGAGCTACTGGTTCAACCGGATCACAAGGTACAACTGGTAATGATGGACCAACAGGTCCTAAAGGTGAAGTAGGTGAAAAAGGTATTACTGGACCAACAGGATCAACAGGACCTCAGGGTGCTAAGGGTATTACAGGCCCAACTGGAGGAACAGGATCACAAGGTACAATAGGTGCTAAAGGACAAAAAGGAGAAATAGGTGCAACAGGACCTCAGGGTGCTAAGGGTATTACAGGACCAACAGGACCAACAGGTGCTAAAGGTGAAACTGGAGCTCAAGGTTCACAAGGTACACAAGGAACAACTGGTACTACAGGTGCACAAGGTGCTAAAGGAGCAGTTGGTCCAACTGGAACACAAGGTACAACTGGAACACAAGGTACAACTGGTGCTAATGGTTTAACAGGTCCAACAGGAGCACAAGGTGCAACTGGAGGGACAGGACCTCAGGGTGCTAAAGGTATTACAGGACCAACAGGACCAACAGGTTCACAAGGTGCAACAGGACAAAAAGGATCAACTGGATTAACAGGCCCAACTGGAGGAACAGGAACACAAGGAACAACAGGTACTACAGGTGCACAAGGTGCAAAAGGTCAAACTGGTACAACAGGTACTCAGGGTACAACAGGATTAACAGGTCCAGAAGGAGATAAAGGACAAAAAGGAGAAATAGGTGCTACAGGACCACAAGGTGCTAAAGGTATTACAGGTCCAACAGGTCCACAAGGTGGAACAGGTCCACAAGGTGGAACAGGACCAACAGGTGCTAAAGGACAAAAAGGTGAAGGTGGTGCTCAAGGAACAGATGGTTCATTTGGTGGTGCTACATTCGACTATACATTTTCAACATCAACATCAGGAACAGATCCTGGAACAGGTAAATTAAGATTAAATAATGGAACACAAAATGCTGCTACAGCATTATATATAGACGCAACAGATGATGATGGTAATGATATTCAGTCATTCTTAGAATCAATTGATGCTTCAACATCAGCAGTTAAAGGTCATGTTAGAATTTCAAATAGAACAGATGCAACACAATTCTTATTGTTTGCTATAGATGAATTAACAGATCAAGGAGATTGGTGGAATTTAGTAATATTTAATGAAGCATTTTCAGCAACAGCACCATTCTCAAACAACGAAGATATTATAGCATCATTTGCAGTAGTAGGTGATCAAGGAGATAAAGGACAAAAAGGACAAACAGGTGCTACTGGTTCAACAGGACCACAAGGTACAACAGGTGCTCAAGGTGCTAAAGGTATAACTGGACCAACTGGACCTCAAGGTGCTAAAGGTAATACTGGTCCTCAAGGTGGAACAGGACAAAAAGGAGCTACTGGTTCAACAGGACCACAAGGTTCACAAGGTACAACAGGTACTACAGGTTCAACTGGATCACAAGGTTCACAAGGAACTACTGGTCAAAAAGGACAAAAAGGACAAACAGGTAATACTGGAGGAACAGGACCAACAGGACCACAAGGTACAACTGGTGCTACTGGACCACAAGGTGGAACAGGACCACAAGGTGCTAAAGGTGCTACTGGACCACAAGGTGGAACAGGTCCACAAGGTGGAACAGGACCAACAGGTGCAAAAGGTGCTACTGGTGCTCAAGGTGGCGGTGGTGCTCAAGGTACTACAGGACAAAAAGGAGCTACTGGTTCAACAGGACCACAAGGTGGAACAGGTCCACAAGGTGGAACAGGACCAGCAGGTGCTAAAGGACAAAAAGGACAAACAGGTAATACTGGTCCTACTGGATCAACAGGACCACAAGGTACAACGGGTGCACAAGGTGGAACAGGAGCACAAGGTGCTAAAGGACAAAAAGGACAAACAGGTGCTCAAGGTGGCGGAGGTGCTACAGGACCAACAGGACCACAAGGAGCAACAGGTGCTCAAGGTGGCGGTGGTGCTCAAGGTGCTAAAGGACAGAAAGGACAGACAGGAGCTCAAGGTGGCGGAGGTGCTACAGGTCCACAAGGAGCAACAGGTGCTCAAGGTGGCGGTGGTGCTCAAGGTGCTAAAGGACAGAAAGGACAAACAGGTAATACTGGACCAACAGGACCACAAGGTACAACAGGTGCTCAAGGTGGCGGTGGTGCTACAGGACCTCAAGGTGCTACAGGTGCTCAAGGTGGCCAAGGTGGTCAAGGTGCTAAAGGACAGAAAGGACAAAAAGGACAAACAGGTAATACTGGTGGTGGCGGTGCACAAGGAGCAACAGGTGCTCAAGGTGGCGGTGGTGCTACAGGACCTCAAGGTGCTACAGGTGCTCAAGGTGGTGGCGGTAGTACTGGTGCTAAAGGTCAGAAAGGACAAAAAGGACAAACTGGTTCAACTGGTAGTGGAGGTCCACAAGGAGCAACAGGTGCTCAAGGTGGTGGAGGTTCTACAGGACCACAAGGTACAACAGGATCAACAGGTACATCAAATGTCTATGCTACTGCAATGAACCAATATGTTAATACTAACTCAACAGTTCTATTTGGATTAGTAAGATCAACGAGTGATGTTGTTGCATATTATTCTTCAGATGAAAGATTAAAAGATAATATGACACCATTACAAGGTGCATTAGAAAATGTAACTAATTTAAATGGATATGAATTCGATTGGAATAGTAACCAAGCAATTTATAAAGGACATGATGTGGGAGTTAGTGCACAAGAGATTCAAAAGTACTATCCAGAATTAGTTGAACAAAGACAAGATGGATATTTAGCAGTTAAATATGAAAAATTAGTAGCAGTATTAATATCAGCTATTAAAGAATTAAATAATAAAGTAGATAATTTAAATAAAAAATAATGGGATTTAAAGTTACAAGGGACATAGAATTTGAAAATGGTATAAGTACCGATGAAATATATGTAAGAATTGAAGATTATAAACTAGAAAAACACTCAGGAATGTTGAGAACATTTTCTAACATTTATACATCTCCTGAGTCAGCTAGATTAGCAATTCCACAATATATTGAAGATTTACAAACAAATGATGCATCAGGTATTTTACCACCATCAATGTCAATAGGTAATGCACAGCATTTTATCAATAGTGTTCAATATTTTTCTGTAACACAAAGTGTAGATGTCAATGTAATAACATATTCATCTTCATTTGTAGATAAAGAAATTGATTATGTTGATTTTGATGCTGATGGAAATGAAATCATATCAACAAGAACAGAATCAATAGAATCAGTAACTACCGGAAGTGAAGTAGTTACTAAATCAGTCTTTCATCCTAACCATGTAACAGGTAGTGTATTTGAATATGCTTACTCTAGAGTTAAAGACCACTATGCTGGTATTTTTGGGGTTGATAGCATAACAGACGTACTATAATATGGGATGGGATACTTCGCAATATGCAACATATAATATACCAGTAGGATCAAGTTTAAGTTCTTGCTATGGAATGTATAATACTTACTTTGTAAGTAATACAGGTTGGACTGGTGGTAATTCTAATCATAGTTTATGTGCTTGGTTAAATACTTATACCACAGCTGGGGCTTTAAATGCTCCTCCATTTGTTTATAATATGAATGGTAAGAATTCGAATTCCCAATCAAATTTATCAACATCTTTTGTTAGATATGAAGATAGAAGATTTTATTTTAGTGTAAATTCACCAACAACCTCTCAAGGAGGTGTTACTTCTGGTAGTCCTATGCAACAAGGTGGTACATCAACATCTTTTATACCAGGATATCTCTTGAATTGTATGTCTAATGATCAAACTTATATATCAATAAAAGCTCTTCCTGCTTACGGTTATGGTTTTATGAGTTGGAGATATAACACTGTAAGTGGAGCAGTTTGGAATACTGTAGCAGCAACTAATGTATACCACACTTCAACAAACATTATGAATGGTGCTGTTCAACATTTTTGGGCAACCTTCTTCGCGTCCTCAGATAAGAGGTTAAAAACAAATATTAGACAAGTAGGTAAATCAAAATCAGGCATTAATATATATACTTGGAATTATAAATACCCAGGGAAACATGGTTATGGTTTATTTGAGGGTGTAATTGCTCAAGAAGTACCTCAGGCTACAATTGTTAATTCTGAAGGATACTTATTAGTAGATTACTCTAAAACAGATGTTATCTTTAAAAAGTTATCTAATGGGAGCAGATAATGTAATTATATCAGGTTCAAATTTAGTAACTGTCGTCAGTAACTATCAAAATAGTATGGCCGGTTACCCTTCTTTTTCTGCAATAGCAGCATCAGGTTCAGGGTTAATAGCCAACACAGATATTCCAAATTCAACTCTTTCAAAAAGAACAAGTGGAATGTATAATAACTGCTGGCAAGTTAAAACAGGATGGCCAGCCCCAACAGAACATTCTTTTTGTAAAATGTTTCGTGCTTTTTATAATGGAAACGTATTACCTCCTACAGCAACACAACCTACTACTAATGCAATAACAGCAACTCCTGATCAGTATAATAACAGTTCAATTGCAGGAACATACTTTGGAGTAGGACTTTGGTATAAAAGATATAGATATTATTTTGGACTACAAGTAAATGATACTTCAAAAGGAACAGCAAGAATTACATCTCCATGGTTTGTAGGACCATCAAGTGGAGGAAGACAAGCTTATTTAACATCCATTGGTGGGAGTGGAACTATATCAGGTATTAGAAATGGAAATGTAGCAGGAGGTTCAACTAATTCTTATAATAGTGGAGCAGTAGGTGTTGATTATATACAATTAGATGCATTCGTATCATACCCAAATATATTTTCAGCTTGGAGAGCTAATAGTGTTACTGGAACTGTATTATCAACTAATGCATCCTTTAATTTATATTATGATAATGTTAATATGAAGGATTTAACTACACTACATTGTATTTTTAAAGCTTAAATTTAAATTAAAAAAGGTTTTTATGGAAGTAATATGGGTTTTAGAAAATGTCAAAAATGACATGCTATTTTATAGCAAATTACAACTTACACTTTTAGTAGCGTCCATTTCATTATGGAGAAAATATCATCCTGAACACTATACTGTGATTTATTGCGATGATTTGACGTATGATACGTTAAATAAACTAAAAATATTTAATTTATGGCACGATGTACGAAAATTAGATTACCCCGATGATATCAACAGAGAAATATTTTGGTCTGGATGTAAAACTAAAATAATAAGTGAAACAAAAATACCACTTGTTATAATAGACCATGATTTTTTAATAAGAAAAAATATAGATGAACATTTAAATACTAACGTTCTATATTCCTATGATGAAATAGAAAGTAATTGGTACCCTCCAACTTGGGATCCATATGCTAAACAAATCCCATTTGAAAGGGTTGTAGATAGAGCAGCGAATGTATCACTATTTTATCTACCAGATCCAGAATTTGCAAATAAGTATGGTAAAAAAGTATTAAATAATCATAGAATATTATCAAAAATACATAAAAAATTACCTAATTTAAAAAAATGGGAAATAAGTACTAACCATATGATATTATCTGAACAGCTAATGTTAAAACAATGGTTAGTTAAAGATAAAATTCCACACGAAACTTTATGTAATTTAGTATGGGATTGTACTAAACCTGCTTATCGGTCATTAGAAGACGAAGTTAAAGCTGACCAAGGTATTTGGAATAGTAAAGAATGTTCATTATATTATAAACACTATGGGGTTGAAGAAACTTATTTAAAAGAAAGATATTACCATGTAGGTAGCAAAGAATATCAAAGAGAAATAAATTATTTGCGACGTTGTATTATAGCAGGTAAATTAGTAGATTATGATGATTTTTATAATGGTTTAAGAAAATATATAAATGAAATATAATTTAAATTTAGATTTAGGAGTTGATAAAATTTATGTAATCAACTTAAAAAAACATAAAGAAAGAAAAGAGGACATGATTCAAATGTTTGCTAAGTATAATATTTTGAATTATGAGTTTATAGAAGCAATACATGGTGATGACTTACCTCCAATTCCTCAATTAATTTCAAAAGGTATATTAAATAAATATTGGGTAGACCCCCAAGGAATACTTACATATAATATTATAGCTTGTGCTATGTCACATAGAAAAGCAGTAGATACTTTTTTAAATTCAAAAAATAAAACATGTTTAATATTAGAAGATGACGTAATTTTCGATGATGATTTTTTTATATATTGTCTATCTGGTGAGTTTGATAAATTTAAAAAACAAATTAAAGAAAGTAAGGCTGATATAGTACTTTGGGGTAAACAAAGAACACAATATATTAAGGGTGAACAAACAGAATATTCAGAACTATTAAAAAACGCAACAGATAACGAATTTTCAGCTCATGCATATCAAATCCACAGAGAATCAGCACATAAACTGTTTGATAGTTATTACCCCTTAAAATTTGCTGCTGATACTAATCTAGATTTTGGAGGCTTTGATACATTATGTTCAAAAATAAGTTTAATTCAACAGTCCCAAGGTAAATATAATCAAAAAATAATTAATGATATATGTGAGTCAGTACATAGAATGAATAATAAAATTGGATTTGATAGTGCTACTCAACCTGATAGATTTAGTGCTGTTCAGTACTTCTATACAAATAAAAATATGCCTATAGATTATGTTAGTAGAAGAAATTTTAAAACCCCTAATGGTGTAGTCCATTATGAGGTTAGTATAATATATTTTAAAACAGATGAAAGGAATTCACGTAAATTGGACTAAACCATATTTTGAAAGAAAAAGACTAAGAGGTCATGGTTTTGAAATAATGAAGAATTCTACTTCCGAAACTTATGAACTAACAGACTTTCAAATAATGTATACTATGGCTTCTATAGTAGAATGGAAGCAATTTAATGGTCCTGTTAAATTATATACTGACACTGTTGGAGCTAATTATTATCAATCTTTAGGTATATTAGGTTTATATGATGAAGTTGATGTTAATTTTTTAAATGGTTATTCTAAAGGGAATGTAGATGCTGCCTATTTTTGGACTAGTGGTAAAATTAAATGTTTAGCAAACCAATCAGAACCTTTTGTATTCCTAGATCAGGATATGATAGTCAGTCAACCATTACCTGAGTATACTTATGAAAATGATTTAACTATAGCTCATTGGGAAATAGGTAGAGGGTATTATTACTTTAATAAAGAAAAATGGGATAAAGAAATTAAACATATAGAATGGCCTAAAGATTATGATGAAAATGATTGGTCACCAAATACTTCTTACTTACAATTTAATAACCCAGATATAATAAAAGAATATCACCAATGGCATAAAAAATTAGTAACAACTAATGGCGAAGACATACCAGAGTGGTTTTGGTTATTTACAGATCAAGGTATCCTAGGTCATCTTATTAGAGAAAATGATTATAAAGTTAATACTTTAACTAATAAAATATCTTTATCTCACCACAATACAACATTAGATGATAAAAGATATAAAGGTAAAGCTGAAAAGTGGTACCTACCAGAAAACCCAGACTTAGATAAAGAAACAAACTTTAGTCATGTTTGGTTAGATAAAATAGGATATAATCAAAACCCAACTAAATATAACGACTTAACAAACTATTGGTTTCAATTAGTAATTGGTAGGGGGTATGGTGAACATTTATATAATGAACGATTTAATAAATATTGGGATGAGTACAATAAAAATAATTAGATCTTTATGGGGTTTTCGTGATCATACTTATAGAGAAATTCCCCCAACTCCTTTACATCCAAATGAAATTGTATATGTTTGGGGTAGAGATAATGAAAAAATGTTAAAAAAACGTGGTTTTGAAACTCGTTATGTAGAAGAAGAAACATCACCTTTTGCTTATGAAGTACTAGAATTAATATATGAAAGAAAATTAATAGCTTTAGATTTAGCATTAAAAGAATTTGGTGAAGTAATAATGTTAGATTGGGACTGTTATATATTAAGGCCCCTTAATAAAGAATTTATTACTGAATTACGTAAAAAACCTATACAAATACCATTATATATTCAACATGAAGATTGTTATGATGCATTATATGAGTCAATACCTAAAGACCATCCTGTATTTAATAATCCTGATGAACACAATCAAATAGAAAACCATTTAAGAATTATTACTAAAGGATTTTTAAAATGGCATTGGAAATGGGAAAATGGATTAGTAAGCCCTAATTTTGGATTTGTATATAGTAGAGATATAACTTTAGGAGAAAAACTAATTAAAATTGCAGTTGATAATAATATAGAGGGGTGTGTTGAAGAACATGCAACTTTTCTATATGCAGATTGTACATTAGATGAATACATTAAAACATATCAACCTACTTGTACTTATGGTGTATCTAATAGGGCATTAAAAAACGAAAGTAAAGTATCTAAAATTCAAAAAAGATTTAATGATTATATGGATACACAACTAGAAATGGATATATATTGTGAGCATATCTAAAATAAAAATAGTAAGAGCACTTTGGACTAATCCATGGGCTCCTTCTGATTGGTCTAAAAAATATTTATACCCAGAAATACCAATGAACCCTACATTTCCAAATGAAATTGTTTATGTTTGGGGTGATGATAATGTAAAAATATTAAAAGAAAGAGGCTATAATTATATTAAGGTGGATGATAGTGAATATCCCTACTTTAATAAAGAATTTACTCAACATGGTAAAAAATTAATAGCATTAGATAAAGCATTAAAAGAATCGGGTGAAGCATTATTATTAGACTGGGACTGTATTCAAGTAAAAGATTTAAATATTGAGGTTCTTAGAGAAAAAGAAATACAAGTTCCACTATATTGTTGGACCGAACTACAACTATCTAAAATTAAAGATGAATTTAAATTAGACATCCCATTAGAAAAAGAATTAAGGAAATACCATTGGAAATTAAAAGATGTTTTAGTCTCACCCAACTTTGGATTTGCTTATTCAAGAGATAAAAATTTTGGTGAAAGATTAATAGTAGAAGCTATTAAACACAAAATTAATTACTGTATAGAAGAACATGCAATGTTTAATTATGCTAATTGTACTTTAGATGAATATATAGACAAATACCATCCAACTTCTGTTTATGGTAAGGCGTTTCCTTTTAATAAACAAGAAAAAGGATCAATTTCTCTAAATGAATATGTTAACAATAAAATAGGTATAAACGAACATTTTAAACATTTATAATGAAAGCATATTGTGGTTTACCTTTTGAAAGATTTAGAATTGACTTTGATGGTCAATATCAATCTTGTTGTCATCAAACATCCTACTATGGAAATATATTTGATGAAGATAAATCATTAAAAGATTTATATTCTAGACAACATAAATTAAGGGAAGTTAAAGTAGCAACTTTAAACCAATCCTTACATAGTATGTGTAATAATAATACCTGCCCTTATTATACTACAGATTTAGAACGAAATAAAGAAGTAAGTATAAGAGAATACCCAACACAAATTGAGTTTGCATTATCACCTTTAATGTGTAATATAGGAGGTTTAAAACCAACTGCAAAAACTGCTTGTGCTATGTGTCCTAGGTCAAATAAAGAATGGATGAAACCTTATTTAGATGGGACTATCCCTGATAGAACAGACGAAATGTTAGAATTTATTAAACCAGCTATACCAACACTTGAAACTTTAACAGTATTAGGCATAATAGAACCATTTTTTAAAGGGCAAATATTTGATGTATTAGATAAATTAGAATTTAAAAAATATAAAGAAAATATTTTATTTTGGACTTTTTGTAATGGCACATTATTCGGAGAAAAAAACCAAAATAAGTTTTTAACATATGTTGATAAATCATGTTTTGGGTTTTCGGTAGATGCTGCAACAAGTAAAACATATCAAAAAGTAAGAAAATTAAATTATTTTGATACTGTAAAAAGAAATTTAACTAGTTGGTTTAAAAAATGTAAAGAAGAGGGCAGATGGGATGAATCTTTTATAGCAAATAATATTAATATGTGGAATTTACATGAAGTTCCAGATATGGTAAAATATGCAAAAGAAGTAGGAGCAAAATTAATTGAATTTACACCAACTCATGGTGAAGAATCTAAAACTCAACTACCAAAAGAAGCATATTGTAATGCACAAAATTGGGAGTTGTTTGATGAAGCACAACAAAAAGCAATAGAAGTAGGGAAAGAAATTGGACAACCCGTAAGGTTTTATGTACCTTTACATCGTGGATTTAAAAAATAAAACATGGAAAAATATAAAGTAAAAGTTATAACACAGGTAAAAAATATACAACGTAGAGTTAAATTAGAAAAACAACAATTTTTTCAAGATATACCCTTTGAATATGTAATAGGTATAGATGGAAAAAAATATAAATTAACTGAATTTGATGAGGATTTAATTAAAGGAAATGATTATGAAAAATATGGTATTCATATCCCATCTTTAGTAGCAGCTAATTATACTCATTTAAATTTATTAGAAGAATGTGCAAACCAAGATTTACCATATTTTATATTTGAAGATGATGCTAACCAACTACAAGAATTTCCATTAGAACTTGTTAATAAAATTGCTAATAGAAAGAAAATAGATTATTATTGGTTAATGCCAGACCAACCTTCAATATTAGCCTATGTAATATGGCCTAAAGGTGCTGCAAAAATAGTAGATCATATAATTAATAGATCTAAACTGTCAAGAGGGTTAGATTGGCAGATATTTGATATGAGAAGAGAAGTAATACTGCGTGGAGACCAACTAAAGTCTTCGTATTTTGACCAAACACCAGGGCATGACTCTGATATTACAACTTTAGAAAACTATGGCCAATAAACCTTTTTACCCAACAAATAGAGAAGATGTTTATTTTGTAGCACCTATTCCAATTTTAAAAAAAGAATATGGGAACGATGTTATAACACAAAGAGTATATGATTTGGGTAATAGATTGCTAGATCCTGAAGGTAAACTACAAGGTCAAGAACTACCGGGACAATATGATAAAATTAGACAAGATCACTATCATATTAATTATGATTATCAAGAAGAATGGACTGAAAGTCATGAACTACCACCTTTAGGGAGTAGATATTATGCAAAACCCAATGATTTTTTATCTACAGAAAATGAAGATGTTGAAGTAATCAAACGTAGGATTATAAATGGTTTTAAACAATTAATAGGAGATAAAAATTGTGATCCAGTAATAACAGAAAATTGGATGCAGTATTACCATCCTGCAGATGGTAGAGGACATAATGCTCATAACCACAATAGATGGAGTAATAACGAAGAAAAACCATTAATGTTTTCAGGTGGTTATTACTTAAGTGATGGAAATCCTATTAAAGATCATCCATATAGTGGGACTTTTGCTTTTCATATTAGAGGAGAAAGACATTATATTAGACCAAAAGCAGGAATGTTAATGATGTGGCCTCATGATTTGTTACACTCCGTAGCTCCTTTTTATGGAGAAACATATAGAACAGTAATTAATTTTAATATAGAAGTATGAATTTAATCTTCCAATGTAGAGGTGGTATAGGGAAAGCTATTATGTCAACAGCAATAATAACAGCAATCAAAAAACAACACCCCAAATATAAAATAATAGTAATATCATCACACCCATCAGTATATAGAAATAATCCTGATGTACATGATATACATACTTTTGAAAATTTCCAACATTTATATTATAAGTATGTTTACAACCAAGAGTTTATAACATATAGTTTAGAACCATATGAACATAGTGATTTTATTACAGGAAAAAAGAGTTTATATGAAGTATGGGCTGAATTATGTAATGTTAAGTATGATAATGAATGGCCTAAATTTATTTTAACTGAAGATGAAATTAAAAAATATTCAAAGTTATATAAAACTGATAAACCTATTTTTGTATTACAAACCCACGGTGGAGATCCAAACCAAAATTTAGATTACAATTGGGCTAGAGATTTACCTAATAATACAGTAGAAGAAATAATTAACCATTATAAAGATGATTATAATATTTACCATATAAAAAGAGAAGATCAAAAATCATACCCTAATACTATCCCAGCAACTGAAGGGATTAGAGAAATAGCTGTATTAATTAAATTATCAAGAAGAAGATTATTTATAGATAGTTTTGCACAACATTTATCTGTAGCTTTACATAAACACTCAACAGTATGTTGGGTAACAACAACTCCTAAACAATTTAGCTACAAAAATCCAACAACATTACACCCATACCATTATACAATTAAAGCAAATGAACCTGAGTTTGAATCCCAACATACAACATTTCAAGGTTATGATTTAGTAGAACATTTAAATAATTTGCCTTATACATCTCCTGATCGTATATTTGAGGGAATTAACATTATTGAAAATATAGAAAGACAAAAATATAATTTATTTTAATATGCATTTATCATACAATTTTGACAGAAAAGAAAACGATTCTCAAAACTATTATTTCTTTAAAGAAGGATTTAGTAAAGAGGAATTAAATAAAATAGAACAAAATATATTAGATTTACCTTGGCACATCGCTACTACAGTAGGTGGAGACGATGATACTAATAGAAAATCTAATATTAAATGGATCCCTCAAAACGATAATTGGTGGTGGTTATATGAAAAGTTATCAGATATGGCAGTGTCAGCTAATAATGAATTATGGGATTTTGATTTATCACAAATACCAGAACAAATTCAGTATACAGAATATCATGCTCCAGCAGGTCATTATGATTGGCATCAAGATATTGGCCCAGGGATGTTATCTAAAAGAAAAATATCAATAACAGTCCAATTATCTGAACCAGATGAATATGAAGGTGGCATTTTAGAATTATTTAGAGGAGGAAGCACAGAAGGACCATTTATTGAAGCAGAAAAAAATGCAGGTTGTGTATTTATTTTTCCTTCTTATATGATGCATAGGGTAACACCAGTAACAAAAGGAACAAGAAAATCTTTTGTATTATGGTTAGGTGGAGGACATTATAGATAGTATATGATAAAGAATTTAGCAAAATTAGCAGTAGATAATGGTGGTTTACTAACACCCTTAATCATACCCGGAGAATTAACTGATGGTACTGGTTTATGTAATGTTAGTATTTACAAAGAAGAAGATGGAAGATTAATAGCAAATGTTAGGCATGTGCATTATTCCTTATATCATGCAGAGTTTGAACAAAAATTCTATTGTAAATATGGTACTTTATCTTATTTAAATCCTGAAGATGATATTAAATTAAGAACAGGAAATTATTTATGTAATTTAAACTCTGACACCTTAGAAGTAGAAACCTATCAAAAAATAGATACCTCAAAACACGATACTCCCCCAGTATGGACTTTTATTGGGTTAGAAGATGTTCGAGTACTTAGGTGGGATAATATTCTTTATGTTTGTGGTGTAAGAAGAGATGTTAAACCTGATGGAGAAGGCAGAATGGAACTTTGTAAGATTAATTGGGATGAAGATGTTTGTATTGAAGAAACAAGAGATAGAATTGAAGTAGACCCACATACTTACTTAGAAAAAAATTGGATGCCAGTATTAGATATGCCAATGCATTTCATTAGATGGTGTGACCCACTACAAGTAATGAAAATTGACCCAGTTAATAATACCAGTGAAGTTGTAGTTGAAAAAAATTATGATTTAGATATTCCAAGGGAATTAAGAGGTGGATCTCAAGTAATACCTTATGGTAATGAAGGAGATAGAATATGTTTAACTCATGGTTGTTTATTTTTCCATCACCCAGGTAAACATAAAGATGCTCAATACTACCATAGGTTTGTTATATGGGATAAAAACTGGAATTTAAAATCTTTAACAAAACCCTTTAAATTTATGGATGCACAAATTGAATTTGCTTGTGGGTTAGTAGTAGATGGTGATGATTTTATAGCTACTTTTGGTTACCAAGATAATGCTGCTTATGCATTAAGATTACCTATTAATTTATTAGATAAACTAGAATGGGAAGATAAAAGCGTATGGAAAAACTAAAAAAATATTTATACAAGTATTTAGATAATACTACTGATCCTTACATTAATGCTAAATTAGCTGAGGAATATGAAAAATTAGGCCAAGGAGCATCAGCACTATCTTTCTTTTTAAGAGCAGCAGAATTAACTTGGAAGACAGACCCAGAATTTGCTTATTGTTGTGTTTTAAAAACATGGAAACAAATGCATAAAACAACTAGAAGACCTAATTGGGAGCGAGAACAATTACAAACAGCGATAGCATTTTTACCCCAAAGACCAGAGGCATATTTACATTTAAGTTTATGGCATTCTAGCAGAAAAGAGTGGAAACCATCTTATATGTATGCTTGTTTAGGAATAGAACATACAGGTAAAGATCCACTAATTTACGATGTTGACTACCCAGGAGACTATCTGTTATTAT
>Ga0206125_10000449_pt1 | contig 54013 bp, 42 predicted proteins | sample Helgoland_Spring_4_FD_148598 | JGI IMG/M metagenome (GOLD analysis project Ga0206125, IMG submission 148598) | Pelagic subsurface seawater microbial communities from Kabeltonne, Helgoland, North Sea - Helgoland_Spring_Bloom_20160331_1 | ecosystem: Environmental > Aquatic > Marine > Epipelagic ... | reverse complement strand
ATCAATAGATATTATTTACTAACTTAACTTAAATAAGAGGAGTACTCATGTTTCGAGTCTTGATGATCACTACATTGTTTCTATCTGTGCCAATAAATGCTTTAGCCGATTGGTCAATTATACATGCAGGACAACTGTTGGCTGTGCCGGGTAAAGCGCCATTGGAAAATGCAAGCGTCGTTATTCATGACGGGGTGATTACGGAGGTAATAGAAGGGTTCGTTTCATCAGACCAGGTTGAAACCGATAATGAATCCGTCAAAATCATAGATCTTTCCAAACAGTTTGTTTTGCCGGGGCTTATTGATGCCCACGTCCATCTTACGAATCAATACAGCTTGGGTAATACACCGTATCTATTCATGCAACCTGAGGAGTTTCACACTATAACTGGCGTGAAAAATGCGGGTTTAACCCTGAGGTCAGGTTTTACAACTGTGTCAGATGTGGGGTCAGGTGCTTATACCGTATACGCAGTCCGGGATGCTATCAATGCAGGCATGATTGAAGGGCCACATATCATAGCCAGCGGCCTGTCTATGAGCGTAACAGGTGGCCATGCAGACCGAACGTCACATCTGCCTGACCATCTATGGAAAACGCGCGACGATGTCCAAAATAGCCAGTGTGATAGCGTTGAAGAATGCCGTTACCGAGTTCGTACATTATCAAAGCGCGGAGCTGACATCATTAAAATCACCGCAACCGGTGGTGGTGGGTCGATGCAAAATCGGGGTATGTCACAGCATTTCACTGATGAAGAAATGCGCTCCATCGTAGAAACAGCCCATATGTTGGGCTTAAAAGTAACCGCCCATGCCCATGGCGGCGGTGGGGTGAGCGCTGCTTTGCGCGCTGGTGTAGATAGTATTCAACATGGAACGCTATCTAATAAAGAATCTATTGCTCTTTTCAAAAAAACAGGCGCTTATCTTGTACCAACCTTACTTGCGTTAAAAGGTAGCCAGGAATTTTTAGATAATGGTACTTTTCCAGCTATACCAGCCGCTAAAATAAAGGCAACGTTGCCTGCAATGCACGCCAATAGGGAGCGTCTATTTAACAGTGGTCTAAAGATCGCTTTCGGCACCGACTCTGGTGTGACGGATCATGGTCGTAACGCTGAAGAATTCGGCCTCTTGGTTGAGTGGGGCGGAATGACGCCGATGGAAGCGATTAAAACAGCCACAGTGAATGGAGCCGATAATTTAGGTATTTCTGACACGCGTGGAACACTTGAGGCGGGTAAGTACGCCGATATTATTGCCGTGGACGGTAATCCGCTTAAAGATGTTAAAGCCCTGGAGTCTGTAGCCTTCGTGATGAAAATGGGTAAGGTCGTTAAACTAATGCCGTAATCTCGGTTTCCTGAATAACTGTTGAGCGATCCTACTGCCACTGACCAACACGTTCATCCCGTTGTACAGATGATCGTGTTTGCATTCAAAAATATTTACATCGGCAAATAGCAACTGAGCCTCAGGTGCAGGGTCGACTGCCGGTGCTCCAATCGAAGCCGATAACAGCAGCATCAGCAAATTGGCTGTAAAAAAATCTATTGAGTACGTTTCCTCTGATTTTAATGATTAATGCGGATATTTGGCCGTTTCCACCCACGGGCCTTCATTTTTCAATTGCACAAATTTGCTCTTGTTCACCACGGGATAGCGGATAGGTTGCCCTGGCATGACGCCCTCAAGCACTCTGGAGTCATCTACTACTACCACACCACTCACCAACACGTAAGGGATACCAGTTGCAGGCAAGCCATTTTTTCCTTCTGCATAATCTGAATTATCCGTCACGGTTTCGGGGTTAAATACGGTGATATCGGCGACCATGCCTACCTGCATTCTGCCGCGCACCTGCATCGATTTAAGCCCGGCATCACCCAGATGCTTAGCCGCGTTGTAACTGAGTATGCTCGCCATCTGCATCCAGGAAATATTGTTTTCTCTAGCTAAACGCAATGTCTTAGCTTGCGTTCCTGAAGTTCTTGGATGAAAAGCGCCAAGAGCATAATCATCCTGCCAATTCAGCAGTCGGCCCGCTTTGTCGATGGGCAACATTGCATCACCAGCTACAGTTACACCCGGTAATTGTAGCCAAGGAACAACCCACTCTTCTGGGCGAACAAAGGCCACCACTGTATGGCCGGGATCATCTTTGCGCATCTGAACAATTTCTTCTTCGGTCAGGTAGCGTCCTTGTTGCGGATCAAGAATTTTATTTTCAAAGGAGCCGAAAGTAGCTTTCCACTGCGCTGGTTCATAAAAATCTGCACCAATATTACTGGAACCAGAGGTGTAAGGATAAACCTCACCCCAAACATTCAGCCCACGCTTGCGCGCACCCACCAATAACTCCTGCACCAATGGCCAGTTATCCACATTAAAATGGCAGTACAGTAACGGGGCATTTAACACAAAAGCATTGTTCATTATCTCAGCACCTGCCATTGAGTTCTCTTTGGGAGGCGATGTTTCCAGATACCTCACATGCGCTGCCGTCAGACGACCGTAATTAGCGGCCACTTTTTGAGTTTCGTACATTTCTCGAGTGGTAATACCCTTTGATGCGTAGCCCAATAGCGAACCAATACCAATGGCACCCTCCATTAACCCTAGATCCAAAATGGTCAGAGTTTGGTTGAGCTCATCAACGGTGGATATGTGGGTTGACCAGGAAGATTCGCCATCTTGACCTGCTGTACCTCGCATTTGGAAAAAATCACGCATATCACGTAACGATTTCTGTTCAAATCCATCCAATACAATCGCGCGGGCGAATTCCTGAGCGATGGTGGTGCCGAAATTGAGCTGCCATTTGCCGTCTCTCTCAGCGTACCAATCGGCAATATTCATGGAGCCCGCTTCCAAATCCATAGCGGTAGTAACGCCGCCGCGCAAACTCAATTTGCCGCCGTGCGGGGTAACAGCACCGTGATTGTGCGTGTCGACAAACCCTGGAGAGACTATATGTTCGCTTGCGTCAATGAGCCGCTCACCAGATAGCACTTCGGTGCTGATGGCGGCAATAACACCATCTTTGATACCTACATTGCGTATAGCGTCCAAGTCAGTTTCCGGGTCTATCACCCGTCCATTGGCAATCACAATATCAAAGGTGGTTTTTGCTTCTGGTCCAGCTGCTACAGAAGATTGATTGTCACCACTGCAAGCGGATAAATAGACAGCCAAAATAGTGATAAAAGCCAATGCTCTTTTTGATAATTTCATAAGATACTCCTCAATAATTTTTACAATATAGTAACCCTATAATCAGTTTGATCAGGCGCTGGCCTCTGCAGAATAGGATTCCTTAGCTCGCCGCTTGAGGGCAGACTTGCACTTTTTAGTTGGATTGCTGAATTAAGATCAGCTTATCAATCGAGCTGTCAGCAGGCTCAGCATATACGGCATTTTAGTTGTCAAAATTTTGACTATTGGGATTCTCTTTTACAGTGCCTTGATCAGACAGGCTGGCAAAGGCCAAGGGAAAAAATCAAGGATGCATTCGGGAAAAGCGAAACCCTAACATTTTTAGTGATAGTCCCTTTTCCTATATTCTTCGGTGGCATCTCCTTGAGTTACAGTGACTCCTATTTTACGGAAGGCACTTTGGATCCGGCTGCTAGCCACGATTCATACTCTAAGCTCAATGCCAACTTTGGTATTAGGGACGCGGATGATAAATGGGATGTTTCAATTATTGGTCGCAATCTCGATGATGAGTATGTATTGAACATATCTCAGCCAGGGTCCTTCGGTGGCTATATTGGATATGGCAGTCGGCCAAAAATAATAACGCTACAAGGTCGCTACAGATTTTAAAAAAGTTTGAATCCCCTCTGTTTAAGCGGTTTACGGTAAACGTGAATCGCTTTTTTTTAAACTAAGAGTTCGACTGTCCAGTCCTGCTACCAATAGTCTAAAGACGCGAAATATTGCGACAAGCGAAAATGATTTGGAAAATCCAGCATAATCATCCAAGGGCTGCAATAGACGCTTGCCGTGCGTCAGGTGTTCGAGCGTTTGTTTGAGGAATAAATTGAGGCCTGTGAAAATATAGCCGCCATCATTCGAGATTTGATCTAAGGGTTTAAAACTGGCGGAAGGGCCAGTTACCAGCGGTTTTACTTTTTAAATACAGTCTTTCCGCGAGAGATTGTCTCGACAACAGCGATGTCTTTAATGGTAGACCCATCAGCGATCAAAGACAGCGCCATTTTGGAAACCATCTTTAAAGGGCAAAACCACATTTAAGAAGTAAGCACTGCGTTTTTTGACTGACCGGTAGTAGCCCTTGCTGCCAGAGCCGTTCGCAAAGCCAGATGAACACATTACGTTATTGACTGGGTGAAACGAGTGGAGAAATCTCCAAAGTAAGATGATGTCTCTCCATGCACTGCGCTTCCGAGAATTGCTCCTGCATTCCTCTCGGTCTCTGTTCATACTCGGCTCTACCGTTTACGTCGTGTAAGCGTAATAAGCTACATACCCCGTAGGGCACCTAGTCCATGTAGTAAAGTCGAGAAGACAGCCGTGGCAAATAGCTGGCCGCCCGATTAGGTCTCAATTAAGCTCATAACGTTGTCATGCTAGGCATAAGTTACTACATTTAATGTGGCAGAGATCCTTTTGGTATTGCAGGCAGCCACATCATAAAGTGCACGTCAGCAACTTCATCGCGCATTATTTTCGCTTCTTGAAACTCTGGTGAATTAATAAAGCGATTTAAGCCTTCTAACGAGTCGTATCGCTCAATGAAAAATCCGCCTGGGGCGGGTAATTTCCCCTCAATCATATTTGGTTTGGAGAAAGCCAAAGGAACGTATCCGCCAGACAAAGCCGCGAGCGGTCCGCTAACCTTCTGGTATTCAGGCAGTCTCTTAGCATCGGTGACCGTTGCTGAACCGATTAAATAAACAGATTGGTCCGACAACCCACCGTTGACGTTTAGTTTTTGAGTGATTAAGGAGCTGGCTACTGCAACTACCACCAGGCTAAGTAAATAGATCAAACCATTCTTGATGTTCATTTACTTATCGCCTCCTTCACAACTATCATCTTGCAAACACAAAGCATCACCATTGGCAGGTGCGTGGCCTGTTTTATCCAGCATGCCGTTGAGTTTGATATTCAAATAGCTCGGTTTGTCTTGCAAACTTACCCACATGATGTGATCCATATTTTTGGCCGAACTTTTTATCATCTCTCCACCAGTGGTTGCCAATTGAATATAGTCTTGGCCAAGGCGCATTGTATATTCATAACCATGCACATGACCATTAAACACGGTGTAGTTCTTGCTCTTTAAAGCTTTTTCAATTTTTTTGAAATTAGTTTCGTTTTCATTCTTCCAGACTGGCTTATGCATAAACAGAAAAGTCCAACGCGCATCTTTATTCGCCGCTATCGTGCCTAATATATATTTGGTCTGAGCATCACTAATCTCGCCGTATTTACGCTGTGGCATTTTCGCATATTCAGTATTAGGGAACTCAGCGGGATTGGTTTTATAGACTTCAATTGCTGCGTTACGTTTAATTTGCAATTCAGGGAAAAATTGATCGGTAAAATCCTCACTATCCAGTACCAAAAATAAGGCATCTTTGTACACAAAATGATAGAAACGAGGTGCGACCTTCTTTTCATACCAACGACGCATAGCGGTGTTGGAAATATCATGATTTCCAACAACAGGGTAAAAATCCAAATCGCCTTTGTTTAAATTTTCATTGAAGGTTGACCATTCCTTGTTCATTTGATCGATATCTTCAGTACCTCCTTCGATCAAATCGCCAATGCTCATAATGAAATCAGGCTTCATTGCATTAATGGCCTTTGCACCAACCTTAAACACTCCGGCTCGTTCACCTCCAGTAAGGTCGGCGATTATAGCAAAGCGAACTAAACTGTTATCTGTAGTTGGAGCTCTGTATTGTTCAGCTTGTGTTGCAGTCGATACAAAACTACTACACCCGGAAACCAGAAACAATGCCGCAAAAAATATACGTGCAAAACCTAATATTATAAGCCTAAACATCTATTTCTTCTTTTCTGATGTTTGGTAAGGAACACATGCTGCTAGTTTTCATTCACAAAAAAACGGTCAAGTCAGAGTTGAGCAATAGAATAACTATATACTACACCGCCATCAATTTGTTAGAGCCTGTGTAAGGAAAATCGGCTAACTAAAATATTTTTCTGGTGTGTGCGACAAACTGTAAAGGTATATAGGTTCCTTAAGCGTACTAGACAAGTTAGTTCTCAGAAAAAAATAACAATAGGCAAAGAAATTAAGGAGAGAAAGACACCAAGATCGCCTCAATTGAATAGAGGCTAGAAAATAACTAGTGTTAAGGTCGATCCCATTATAATTTTTGGAGGAGTTATGCCTGAACATCCTTATATGTTGAAACCGGCCAGCGTGGTCAATTTCGGACTTAACGCCGCTCAGGAAGTTCGCGCTCAACAATTGCATAAAGACATTATTGTTTTTGATTCATTAATGGAATGCTCTTGGTACGATGGGATGGTCGATTTGTGCAAGCGAGGCGGCGCGACGGCTGGTAATCTTTCTCTCGGAATTACCGACATGCATGGCATGTTGAAAGGTGACACATTTGGACTTAATCAGTGGTGGTCTTGGGATTCGTTGGTCAATGACTTGCGGGCCTTGCTAGACGTAGTACAGTCACATTCAGATGATTTGATGATCTGCCTAAATGGCGATGATATTAGAGCTGCCAAAAAAAACGGTCGTATAGGATTGATGCCAGGTGTACAAAACACAGAGTTTTTAGGTAAGGATATTGGCCGACTATCGAAGGCCTATCACAAAGGGCTCAGAATTGTTCAGCTGACTTATAACCGTGTGAATTTTGTTGGTTCAGGGTGTATGGAAAATGGCGCCGCACAATACCCACTAAGCCGATTTGGTGAGGAGGTGGTTGGTGAACTCAATCAATTAGGCATGTTAGTCGATACAGGTCATAGCTCCACGGCGACACTGCTGGCTGCCATTGATGTGTCAGAAAAACCAATCGCTTGCACACATGCAGGCGTTCGGTCGATGGTCGATCAACCTAGATCACATACCGATGAGGCTCTCATTAAACTTGCTGATAATGGCGGTGTGTTTGGCATCCTCAGTACTCCTGGAGCGCTGAACGGAAAAGATAAATGCACTGTGCACGACTATCTGGATAGCATTGAATATGCGATCAATTTAATAGGTGTTGATCACGTGGGTTTTGGCACAGACTTTGTTCTGCCTGCTTCACTTGATCAAATTTTAGATGGCCCAGATTGGAGCGACGCGGAGAGAGAGATGGTTGGCGTTTCTTTGGACGTTTGGCCATGGTCAGACGGGCATAAGGGTATGGAAAATAACTCGGGCTATCCGAACCTGACACGTGGTTTGGTTGCGCGAGGTTATAGTGATGGAGATATTGCTAAAGTTATGGGTGGCAACTGGCTGCGATTGATCGACGAGACCATCAGGTGAAAGGGCGGGGAAACTTGCGGTTAGTAAAATCAGAAAGTTGAACGTATGAAGGTCCCGAATTATTAAATATCAATTTAAAAAAAGGCAAAATTATGAAAATCGTTGTATCAATGGCCATTTTATGGCTGATTAGTAGTTTATCGATGATGGGCACCGCTGCGGCAGAGCCGCAGGCTGTCAATACTGAAGTGTTGTTTACCGACGTCAATATCTTCGACGGCAAAAATAATCGTTTGCATACGGGTCAGCATGTACTGGTTAGCGGCAATAAAATCACCAAAATCAGTGATGTTCCTGTCAGTGTTGGTGAAGGGGCTGTGGTGGTGGACGGCAGTGGAAGAACTCTGATGCCAGGTTTAATTGATGCTCACAGCCATATTGCGGTTAATGCCAGCCCCACTGAAATGGAATCATCCATGGACCTAGCTGATGCCGGTATTCGCATGACCCTGAAGGCAAATAACTATCTGATGGACGGTTTTACTGCCATTAGAGACATGGGTGGTCATGCTGCTCCAATTCACAGAGCAATAGAAGCCGGGTTGGTGCCAGGGCCTCGAGTTTATTCTTCAGAAGCCTTTATATCGCAAACTTCAGGCCACGGTGATTTGCGTCATTATGGTGATCCAAATCCCACCTTAAGTGGTGTTGATGTAACTAATCTAGCAAGAATGGGTGTCACCCATGTGGTTGATGGCCGAGCAAGAGTGTTGGCAGCTGTTCGCCAAAGCCTGATGCAAGGCGCTACTCAGATTAAAATTATGGCAGGGGGGGGTGGGGCCTCTAAATATGACCCTATTGATACTACACAGTTCACCGAGGACGAAATTCGTGCAGCAGTTCAGGCAGCCGAAGATTGGGGAACCTATGTTACTGCGCATATATTTACGTCGAAAGCGATACAGCGAGCAGTGAATGCTGGAGTGAAGGGTTTGGAGCACGGCTTTTTTATGGATGAAGAAACTGTAAAGCTCGTGGCTAAAAGAGGTGTTTACGTGATGCCACAAATGTGGGGAATGTCGCCTGAACTTTTCAAAAACCCATACGTTACTAAAAGCAAGCACGGTGCTATTAGGGAAATGCAGAAAAACGCACCTAATTTTGTCAAATGGTTGATGAAGCACAAGGTGAAAGTAGTGTTTGGCACAGATGATGTGGGCGATATGGTTATCGGTCAAAATTCTCGTCGTTATGAATTGTTTTACCGTGCGGAAGTGTTTGGGAATTTTGAAACTTTGAAGCAGGCTACTTCAGTGGCGGGCGAGTTGTTGGCGTTAACCGGGTTGCGTAATCCGTACGAGGGCAAGCAGGGTGTCGTTGAAGAAGGAGCATTGGCCGATTTGTTGTTAGTTGACGGTAATCCGCTGGAAGATATTTCAGTATTAGGTGCTCAGTCAGAGTGGTTCAGTGCGCCACCTCCAGAGCCGATTGAAACGCTACGAGTAATTATGAAAGATGGTGTGGTGTATAAGAATACTTTGTAGTTTTTTATAACAGATAAGTTGAGAAGGCGCTAGGCAACGGTATGTGCTCCCCCACTGGTTTTGATGATAACTTGCCAACAACACCTGTGACATCAACTCAAGTCGATTGAGCAGATAGTGGTGCAGTTTTTGCAGTATGTTTTGGCTCAAATGACGAGAGTGAAAGCATAAGGAAAGGCATGATGTGTTTTTAGAATAGAGAGGCCGAATGATGAGTGAACTGACTATCGAAACGTTTTTAACTCGCCGTAAGGTATTATTTGGAGATTGTGATGCCTCCAAATTTATGTATGCGCCTAGGCTCTCGCACTACATAGTAGAATCTGTTGGCGAATTTATGGATCGAGCGTTTGGTCGCCCACATGTCCGTTATGCTTTTGAAATAAATGTTTCTCTACCTTGCAGGGCGTTGACTTCGGAATTCACCCGACCCATGACTTGGGACGATGAGGTAAATGTGCATGCATGGGTTGGAGAGATTGGAACTAAGTCATTTTCGATTGATGTGATGGGTGTCAATGATGATGGCTTGGAAATGTTTAAAGGTCGATTAGCCTATGTGTGTGTCAGTATGGAAACAGGCAAGGCGATGGAAATTCCTGAGCCTTGGCGGAATGCGTTAGAGTCGTAACATCTATGTGCAAACCATCAAGCTAAATAAAATCCTAGGGAGTGCAGCCAATGCTACAAGTTGAAAAATACGGATTTAACGAAGATATTCAGCAAATATACGACGCTGTCTTCAAAATTAGCCGTGAAGAATTATATCCATTGGCTGAAAGAATGGATATTGAAGACTGGTTTCCAGAAGAAAAAATGCGTTCCTTGAAGGAGTATGGATTAGCCGGTGTTTGTAGTGGCATAGTAAATTTGGCCACTTAATTATAGGTGATATTATCACCTTGGAGATTAAGTGAGTAAAACTATGAGAAGCAAAACACGCCGTACTTTCAGCCCAGAATTTCGTCTTGAATCAGCGCAATTGGTGGTTGATCAGAACTACAGTATCCGTGAAGCAGCCACCGCTGTCGGAGTTGGTCACTCAACCATGGATAAGTGGGTCAGGCAGTTACGTCAGGAGCGTAATGGGCAAACACCGAAGGCCAGAGCAATGACGCCAGAGCATCAAAGAATCAAGGAATTAGAGAAGCACATCCGTAAAATTGAGGAGCATAACGAAATATTAAAAAAGGCTACCGCTCTCTTGATGTCCGACTCGCTGAACAAATGAAGATTGTTGAAGCACTTCAAGAGAGCCACAGTATCAAAACACTCTGCGAGGCTTTCGATGTACATCGAAGCACGTTTAAGTACCGCCGCGCAGCAACACGCCGGGTAGACCCTGAGAGAATGAAAATAAATGCCTTGGTCAGGACGGCGCATAATCTCAGCCAGGGCTCTGCCGGTGCTCGTAGCATTGCCGGGATCGTAACTGGCTTTGGTGTGCCACTGAGCCGCTACCGTGCAAAAGGCTTTATGAAGCGCCTCGGGCTCGTGAGTACGCAGCTGCCGGCACATAAATACAAAAAGGCAACGCAGCCACACACCAACATTCCGAACACCCTGGATCGTCAGTTCAGCCCCGCAGCACCAAACCAAGTTTGGTGTGGTGATGTGACCTACGTCTGGACCGGCCAACGCTGGTCTTACCTGGCGGTCGTGCTTGATCTGTACGCCCGGAAAGTGGTGGGCTGGTCGTTCTCAAATTCGCCTGACAGTCAGCTCACTGCAAAGGCCTTAACGATGGCTTATGAGTCACGAGGTAAACCCGAAGGTGTGATGTTTCATTCCGATCAGGGCAGCCACTACACGAGCATCAGGTTTCGCCAATACCTGTGGCGATACCAAATTAAGCAGAGTATGAGTCGGCGAGGAAACTGTTGGGACAATGCGCCGATGGAACGATTCTTCAGAAGCTTAAAAACGGAGTGGGTTCCTGAGATGGGTTATCGGTCGTTCGCTCAGGCGCAACGATCAATCTTTGATTACATCACCGGTTACTATAATCAGTTCAGACCGCATCAACATAACGGTGGATTGGCACCAAACAAAACCGAGGGATTCTTCTGGAATTCCTCTAAATCCGTGGCCAATATTACTTGACCACTACAGTGTTACTGTCCCAGAGCAGTATGGAGGAGTGGGCTTAGACCTTATTTCATTTTTGTTCTCATTTGAAGCAATGTCATATTGGGCTCATTCTTTTGCCGCATCGTGGATGGGCACAGAAATTGTTTTTGCTCATTCATTGGCGATCAACGCTAATGAAGAGCAAAAAGCTAAGTACCTTGGTTTGGTCTGCAATGGTGGTATTGGTGCTTTTGCTCTTACTGAGTCTGGTGCTGGTTCAGATGCCATGGGATCGATGAGAACCACCGCGAAAAGAGATGGTGACAACTATATTCTCAATGGCAGTAAAATGTTTATTAGTAACGGACCGGTAGCAGATGCCATAGTGGTTTATGCGCGTACCGCCCCTGAACTTGGAAATAAAGGCATTTCTTGTTTTATTGTTGAAAAGAAATTCGTCGGTTTTAGCGTTGCACAAAAGCTCGATAAAATGGGCTGGCGTGGCAGCCCTACTGGAGAGTTAGTATTTGATAATTGTGTAGTGCCTGCGGCGAACCTTGTCGGAAGTTTGAATAAGGGTGTTAGTATTTTGATGGGTGGCTTGAACCTTGATCGGATTAGCAGTTGTTTTCATATGATAGGTGTCAGCCAAAGAGCGCTTGATTTAGCTATTGAGGTAGCAAAAACTAGAGAGCAGTTTGGCAAGCCGATTGGTAGTTTTCAGTTAGTGCAAGGCTTGTTGGCGGATGCCTATACTGATTTGGAAAGTATGAGAGGGATTACCTATCAGCTAGCAAAGGAAATAGTTAAACAAGAGAGCGAGAGTAGTAGTGGTCGGCGTGAAATTCAGAGAAGAACAGCTGCCGCGTTGCTGCATTGTGCACGAGCGTTTAACAGGCTTCTAAGTAATGCGGTCCAAGTTCATGGTGGAACTGGATATATCCTCGAGACTGAGGTAAACCGATTGTATCGGACGGGAAAATTGATGGAGATAGGTGCAGGAACCACACAAATGCGACAAGTCATTATTGCCGAAGACTTACTCAGATAGGCGGTGGCTCTGACTAAAAATGAAAGTCCTAGCCGCACATTTTATAAGCAAAAATCTATACTGTGGCGAACCAAGGGATATTTAACCCTCGCGCGCAAATAAAAAGGCGGCTGGTTATTGATGATGGTATTGAAAGCCCTGCGATGACATTCAATGCAACGACAAAGCAAGCTAAATCAGTTTGCCTCCATGAGGTGTAGCAGCACCGTGATTATGGGTGTCAACAAACCCTGGAGAGACATTATGATCGGTGGCGTCAATCACTCGCCCACCCGACAAAGGCGCTGTGCTGATGGTCGCTATAATGCCATCTTTGATGCCCAAATTGCGCACTGCGTCCAGTTTGGTTTCTGGATCAATCACCCGACCATTACTGATTACAATGTCATATATAGTCTCTTCAGCTAAATCTGTTTGCGCTGCTGACTGCTTATCCGAACCACAGCCAGCCAAACCAATCACTATTGCCGCCGACAAGCTTGCTGCTTTTAGAGTAAATTTCATATACCACGCTCTACTTATCATTTATATAACCTGGCAATCGCATAATCGCCTGGGTTAAGTGTTGTAGGTTGCCCCATAATCTGGGCCGCCAGTAACTTTCCTGAAGCCGGAGACATGGTCCAGCCCAGATAACCATGGCCAGTATTTAGATATAGTCCATCAACTTTGGTTGCACCAATTAGCGGTACACCATCGACCGACACCGGTCGAAATCCGGCCCAAACTTCTAGCTCATCATAATTCAGAGTGGCAGCAAACTTAGGAAATACTCCCTCCAACTGTTTAATTAAATTTTGTCGGGAATTCTCGGAAATATCGGCATCATGACCAGCGAATTCGGCTCCGCCACCCAAGCGTAGAAATTTGCCCCCGATGGGGTTAAAGCCAGCCAATAAGCCCATATCAATCAATGGTACTTTTGGCGCATCTTGCCAGCCCGCCATGGGAATACTTAGGGAGTACCCTTTAGCTGGTTTCACTGGCACTTTGACGCCCAGTTGACGAGCTAACTGCGGGCTATGGCTGCCAGTGGCCAGCACCACCTTATCGGCTTCAATAGATTCGCCATTCGCTAATTCTGCCGTAAAAGTTTGGCTCTTTTTGCTTAAGCGCTTAACCGCTGTCTCGAAGTGGTAAGTTGCACCGTGCTCGGCAGTTAGCGCTGCCAGATTAACACAAAAGTCGTGTGGGCTGCCGGATTCATCGGTGGGGATATGCATACCGGCGACAATTTTATCACCGACAGGCTTTAAGGCTGGCTCCAATTGCAGTGTGTCTTCTTTTGAGAGCAGCCTATATTGCGCTCCATCATCAGCCAGCAAATTAGCCATCTGCACCATACCGTCAAGCGACTGCTGATCTCTGAAGACTTTTAGTAACCCGCGCTGTTGATGATGAAACTGAACTCCTGACTCTTCCCGTAGCTCAGCAAAACACTTCAGTGAATACATTCCTAAACGAGTATTGCGGTGACTATTTTCCAGAAATGCAGCTTTTCGGGAGTGCTTGAGAAACCCCAACCCCCACAAGGCTAGTGATGGCAGTGCCTTAGCTCGAAATACCATCGGGGCATCTTTGCTTATTAAGCATTTCATCATCATTTTGAGACTGCCTGGCTCATTCCAAGGCGGTGGAATATTAGCGTGGATCAAGCCACCATTACCCCAACTTGCCTCAAGACCGGGTTTAGCATTGCGTTCAACAACTGTCACTTCAGCGCCATAACGCTGCAAATAGTACGCGGTGGAAACCCCAACAACACCCGCGCCAATTACCAGTATCTTCACATTATCTCCTTGATAAAGCCAACAAGCTGGAAATTAGCGTGCTGGTTCAGCCAACAACTCAATTAATAACGTCAAACCGGATAGGTTTGCCGGGATATACTTTTTGCACAACGGAATCCTTAACCACTATCACGCCGTTAACCAGCACATAGGGTATCCCAGATGAAGGCAGGGCTCCTTCACCTAGCTTGTAGGTAGAATTCTCTGTAACGGTCTTTGGGTCGAATACTACAATATCCGCATCCTTGCCTTTTTGTAGACGACCTTTGTTATTAAACTGCATAATGCCGCCAAGCTCTGCCAAATATTTGGCGTGCATATAACTCATTTTGGATATTGCTTCCATCAACGGCATATTTTTCGTTTCACGCACCAACCGCAACACCTTACCTCGACTTCCCGCACCTCTAGGATGACCAAGAGCATTCTCATACGGAGCATCCCAGGCAAGAGGCTTGTTATCTTTATCTTTATAGCTACCACCATCACTAATAATGGTCACTCCAGGCATAGCCAGCCATTTGACGATATCTTCAGGCGGATTCATATAACCAATAAACCGCTCACCCGGATGATTGACGCGTTTATCGTCGTACATCTCTTTTGTCCAAGGCGTGCCATCCAAGGTGGTAATATCGCTATAGGTCATCCCCATTGAGCGCATTTGTTTTTCTGCAATTGTGGCGGAGCCAGCCAAGCCAGACCCGGCACCCCAAGGATAAACTTCTCCCCACACTTTGACTCCGACCTTTTCGCGCATGGTATTAATCAAAGGTATGGTGAACTCCCACTCCATGTGCGGATTAAGATGCGCCATCAACAGCGGCGCATCTAACGCAACCGCATTTGCCAATGATTCCTGAATGCCAATGGCACCCGTGGTTGGCGGTAAAATGCCAATAAATCTGCTGTGCACATCCGTCACTCGACCATACTTACCTGCAAGTTCTTGTACTCTATATTGCTCGGCAGCTGTTACCGCCTCTTTCAGGTGACCAGTAATATTGCCGATACCGATAGCACCTTGTCGTAGGCCTTTATCCATGTAGGCCATCAACTGATCGAGCTCTTCTTTGCTGGCCAGTTGCGACCAACCTCTACGACCTGTTTTTTGGGATGCTTCAACTGCGGCATCAAGATCGATAATATCGTTAGCGGCTAAGCCTGCCTCATCGCCATCCATCACGTGAATACGGGCTAGGGTATGACTAACTGTGGTAGCGTAATTAACCTGTGATTTACCAGCCCGTTCGCGATACCATTTATCCACATCGCGAGCACCAAGCTCCATATCCATTGGCGTCGTCAGCCCGTCAAGCAAGTAAAGCTTACTGCTGAAGGGGTCAACACCGTGGGCATGAGTATCAATAAAGCCTGGGGAAACTATATGGCCGGAGGCATCAATAGTTTCTGTGCCGGTAATACTTTCGGTAGTAATTTCAGCAATTTTGCCACCGAGAACACCAACATTAGCGATTGCATCAAAGCTGGTTTCAGGATCCATTACCCGACCATTTTTGATAACTACGTCATAAGTTACGGCAATCGCAAAATGTGACAACATCGAAAAAAATAAACCTACGCACACAGAAATTACCAATCTCATTATTCTCAAACACCTCAGATCACTTTAAGTATTAATACTCATTATTTCTGCAGCAAGAACAATTACTCAGATGCATAATATAATCACATCTTAGCAACTATACTTTTGATAAATTCGTTCTATTCAGCAATAATCTCTTCAATATGAATAATTTTTCGAACACCTCATCCAGTTTTCGGGGAACGCCTATTGCGATCTACCAAACAGTTCAAGCTTACGGTCATGATGCAGATGAAATTTTTCGAGAGGCTGGCCTTAATATCAGTCAATTTGAGGATGCTGAACGACGTATATCGCACCAACAACTAGATCAATTATTACTGCGCTGCGTTGAACATTGCAAAGACCCATTGTTTGGTATTCGCATTGCGGACCTTATCCACCCGACTAGCTTTGACGCACTCGGTTTATCTCTGCTTTCTAGCTCCACGCTGAAAGATTTCTGCAACCGAGCTGTACGGTATTTCGCACTGATCACAACTAATGAAAAGCTCCATTTTTCATTAGAAAACGGTAATGGAGTATTGTCAGACACACCTGTCTGCGTAGATTACCACCCAAGCACTCGGCGCGTTCAAGCGGATGCTTGGACCACCTGCATGATGCGTCTAATCCGTTTTATGATCACCCCAACCTTTGCGCCCCAAGAAATAGAATTAATGTGGCCAGCACCAAAGGGCTTTATCTCTGATTACCAACGATATTTCGGATGCCCGATTATATTTGAATCAACGCGCAACGCCATCCATATCTCAGAGAAAGATCTGAACAAAACACTACCCGCAGCCAATGAAAATTTGGCTTGGAACAATGATCAGATCGTTTTGGAACTTCTTGCCAAGATTGATGAAGCCGACCTGCCATCCCAAGTAGAAACCAAAATCATTTCTTTGCTTCCCAGCGGCGAGTGTAGTAAAGAAATGATTGCTCAGTCTCTGGCTATGAGTGTCAGTAGCCTACACTGCAAACTATCGAAATCAGAAACCAGCTATCAAGAATTATTAAACGAAGCTCGGAAGCAGCTTTCTGGAAAGTATATTAAACGTTCGGACCTATCTATCACCGATATAGCTTTCCTCCTTGGGTTTGACAGTAGCAGTAATTTTTCGCGCAGCTTTAAACGCTGGTGGGGACAAACGCCTTCCGAATACAAAAAATCAAACAAGTATGACAAGAGCGACGGACAAACTGAATAACCGCAATTTTGAAGACCAAAAAATTGGCTTTTCTACGTTCTAATCAGCAGCGGCCTTCTCTCCATCAACATCGTCAACAGCCTCTACTACTAATCGGATCAGTTCACGGAGATCATCCAATAAATTGGTAAACAATCCCCTGTCCCAGACCAGACCGGCCACCATTGAGACGTAACTTTTAGTCGCGGAAAAAGTCATCTCAAACTGTCTGGTATCGCTCCACTCTGCGACAATATATCCGTAGCGAATAATTAACCCATTCACATCGTCTCGATTTTTATTCGGGCCAACAAATTCTTTTTCGGGGTAATCCTTAGATTTTTCTAAAACATATTCTTCTGGAGAAAGGAGGACGCCGCTATCGTGCTCAAGCACATAGACAACGACTTTTTCGAGTCGTTCTTTCGGCATACCTAACTGTTCTGGTAAGCGAGATTGCCAGCCACTTTTGGGAGGGAAGTGAACTTCAGGCCCTGACTTAACTACTGCCGAGTTATTTTTGCCTGTACAACCCAATAAAAATATTGGCAATAACCCAACTCATAAAAATCGCCTCAAACAATTATTGAAGCTCCCTAAACCTACAATCATTAAGCTCTAGTAATCAACCTGTTTTTCAATTCTTATAAACGCCGCTCACACTTATATCACTTGGCACGTTAGTTCTCTTCCACTAGTGCACCTAGAATAAGCCGAACCAATTCTTGCACCTCGGTAAGATTTAACCACCGTGAAACCAAAACCAGATCATGCTCAGGATCTACCCAAACTATAGCGTTACCTTTCAGACCAGCCGCCATATAACTATTTGCCGGTGCGCCGGGAAGTAATTCTTCGCTGGTATTCAACCACCACATAAACCCGTATTGCGGTTTCTGCCATGACGGCGTAGTTGACGCTTTAATCCACTCTTTAGAAATAAGTTGTTGATCGTTCCAAACCCCATCTCGGAGCATTAAATACCCCATACGAGCATGATCTCTGGAGTTAATAAACATCCCGCCGCCCCAGTGACCACCACCACTAACGGATTGTATTTTCTTACCCCCTTCCTCAACCCACGATGTTGTATAACCATGCCATTCCCAAGCATCGGAGGCCCCAATAGGATCCATAATATAAGTCTTTAATATACTGGGCAGGTTCTGTCCCCAGACACGCAACAATGACAACGCCGTTCGATTCACCCGAACATCGTTATACTCATAGAAACTTCCCGGTGCTTGTAACTCTCGATTAACGCCTCTTCGCCTATCTGCCCGATCATTTTTTCCAAATAACGTACCTTGCCATTCACTAGTTTGCTGCAATAAATGCCGCCAAGTAATCTTTTGATTATGCTCCGAGTCAAAACCACCATCACGTACCAATAATCCCACAGGCTCATCAAGATCGGGAATCAAACCCTTATCCCACGCAAGACCCGCCGTTAATGACAAATAGCTTTTAGTAGCCGAGAAGGTCATGTCTACGCGTTCTGTATCGCCCCATTCAGCCACTATGTAACCATTGCGAACTAACAGCCCGTTAGGTCCACCACGCTCTTTAAAAGGACCCACAAGTTCACGATCAGGAAAGTCGGAGGCTAAACCACCAACCGCTTGGCTCAAATCCACCGGAATATCTGATTCATTAGCCAAGGCATAGGCCACTGCTTTATCTAAAGCTTCCTTCGAAAAACCTAACTGTTCAACAGATCGCTTTTCCCATTCACCGCTGGAAGGGTAATAACTTGAGGGTAGGGGTTGAGGCGCTGAATTTCCCCCATCAGCACAGCCGACCACCGGCATCAGCAGGCAAAATATTATTACTACAGCGTATTTTTTCACTTTCTACACCTTAGATTTGGAACTGAGAAATTTAAAAAAATGGGAAACAACAATTTGTTTACCGCTTACTGGAACGAGGATTTTATACCAAATATCTCCCTGATAAAGGCCTAACACCAGAACAGCTACTGATAAAAACGCTGCTTAAATCACTATTCCAGAACATTAAACCGATCATCATCGTAGCAAGCAACGATACAAACCAACCGTACTATTCTTAATGTATCTCATCATTGTAGGCACTTCCCTATAGACAACACCTAAGAACAAAATCAATTCGCTGTTGTTTACCCAATTAATAAACACAAAAAAGCGCAGCCTGTTTCCAGGCTGCGCTTTAAATCATTAGAAATGATCGCGGAGATTAGCCGCCAAAGTGGTATGCACCTTGAATGGTAAGAGTTCTTGGTTGACCAATATATCCAAGATAGTAGCCAAACAGTGGTTGGGTTACATCCAGAATCACCTCGTCCGTCAAGTTTTTACCAACCAAAGCCAAACTCCACTTTCTATCCGCAGCTTCGATGCCAATACGGGCAGAAACCTTCGTATAAGAATCCTGAAGGCCTTCAGTATCCAGCGTACCAGAAGTGAAGTACTCCGAGTTGTAGGCTACCGACAATTGTCCGACAAAATTTAGGTTATCGGAAATTGGCGCAATCACATTAGCAGAAAAGTTCGATGAAATGTCCGGAGCATAAGGCATATCCTTACCAGAGAAATCGCAAATGCCACTCATATCTGGGTTAGGCGTTGAAGGTGCACAAGTGGCTACAGTGTAATTGTCATAGTAGGCATCCAGCAATGACACCGAGCCGTTCACGGTTAACCAGTCATTTACTGCCCAGCGTCCATTAAGCTCCAACCCCTGGTTAATTGATGCGGCAGCATTCCGAATAGCCGCCAATGTAGTTGCTCCAACACTGATAAAGGAATTCACCTGCAGGTCGTCAAATTCACTGCGGAACAAAGTGGCATTGAGCTCAGCAGCACCATCCAACCAAGTTGACTTCATACCAATTTCGTAGGTAATGACCTTTTCATCACCGTATTCAAAGGTACCTGGCGCTATAGTTGAAGCGGCTGCATAGCCACCGGATTTAGCACTCTTGCCAACTTTACCGTAAAGCATCATGTCATCCGTAGCATCGAACTGTATCACTACCTCTGGCAAAAAGTTTTTGGAGGTTCGTTCTTCTGACAACGGGTCAAAGCCGGCGTTGGGGCTAGAATCGACAAACAAGGTTCCATTAGGGAGATAGAGTTTCGTTATAGGGTTTGCGCGAAGCCCTGTTTTTTCTTCCTCGATATAGCGTGCGCCAGCAATAATGTTGACATTGTCTGTTACATGCCAACTGCCTGAAAAGAATGCAGACAGCGTGGTTGCTTCGACATCTAGCGTTATCGATCTATTTTGAATCAGGCCGCCAAACGGAGGGCCAAAATTAGTGTTGGACTGATTATTATTAAACAGCTCAGAATCTTGCCAGTAGAGACCAGCGATATAATCAAATGTGTCATTTTGTGGCGATGTGATTTTTAGCTCAAGGCTCGTTTGCTCATAAGATTCCGGAGCAATTGATGAATCGGCGCCAGCTTCATTCGGAAAAAATAACGCTGGATTTACAGTATTAGGATTTGATCCCCAAAAGAATGCTTGACCATTAATCAAATCGACGTCAGCAGCATATTCAAAGTACATATCTGAATAGCCCATTGTCGCAGTCAGGCTATGGCCGCTATCTAACTCATAATCAATCTCAACTGCAGCATTATCATTTCGCTGAAACAGGCCTTCTTTCACATCCCAGCCAGGTTCTAACTCGCCTATATAGGTAGCATCGGAACTGCGCACCCAATTTAACTGGTTCTCGATACCCACACCAGGCAATGCTAGCGCGGTGCCAAAGGCTTCACCACTACCGCCGCTCATATTGTAATCGGAATATTCAAACTTACCGCTAACGGTCAACTTTTCAGTTGGCTCCCAAACAGCACTCAAACGATAAAGCTCAGCCTCACGGTCATTTTCAACTTGATTTAGTGTAGTGTTTTGATAATAACCATCGGTGTCATAGTTTTTAATCGCAAGACGCAAGCCCAAGCTATCTCCAACAGAGCCACCGATAACCAGAGTTAAATCTTTGCCTTCAAATTCAGTTTCATAACTGGCAGTAATATCGGCAAAAAACGGATCACCTGGATTAGTTTTTGCAGAGATAACACTGACGGCACCAGCCGTAGAGTTTAAACCAAACAACACCGCTTGCGGTCCTCGTAGCACTTCTACACGCTCGGCGTCAAAGAAAGGCGCTCGATACTGGCGGCTACGGGGCATATAAATGCCGTCGATAAACATACCTACGGATTGCTCAAAACTACGATCACCACCAGAGCCCATACCCCGCATATTAACGCTGGTAGAGACAATGCCATCACCCACGTAGAAAGCCGGGATAGAGTCAGACAGGTCAGAAAAATCGGTGATAGCCATATCCGCGATAGTTTCGCCGCTAAAGGCTTCTGCTGATTGTGGAATATCTTGAATATTGGATTCACGTTTGGTGGCGATTACTAACACTTCTTCCAACGTTGCTGCGTGCGTAGGTAACCCTACTGCCAATACCACTGCAGCAGATAATAGCTTTTCAGCCAAATTGAATACTCGTTTCATAGCTAACTCCTCATATAGGTTATATTCTTAAATAAATATTTTCATGCACATCATTAGCTAACAACGACTTGGGCCATCTTAGCAAAGACTTGGGCCATGCTAGCAATTTTTCTTAAATCTGCTTCATCATATTGTTCGTGTATATCTTCATTTTGAACAGATATGCATCCACAACGAGTTTAGGTGAAACCGGGTGTCAATTAAGTTCAATTTAGGCAAAACCGCATGCTACGCAAGATCATTCAGCTGAAAAAGATTGAATCTTAATGCTGACCAACTCGACTCGATCCATTCTCTTAGCGTGCCTGTCCCAATACTTTTGTTGGTATTAAAACCGCTTACATTCCGGCTGTTACTGAAGCTGCAGATTTAGAGTACGCCACTGGCTTGAGTTATTGGTCTTAGTTAGGCATGGGCAAATCAGTGAGTTCTCACTGTTGATCGCTTACGTGGCATGCAATGCCTGACTAATCGGCAATTTGGCCTCGCACCTGATTCAGGCTGCCTCCATATTGTCGTTTTATCGTTGTATTTAACTTCCCCAACCCGCTTAGTACAAACCACAAGTTGCGTAGACATTAGCCACGTAACCGGGTTTCCTAGACAGTGCTTCACTGTAGCCTTTGACGCCATGAAACGCCCCAACTCTAGAGAGTGTTTTTATAAATAACACCATCTTTCATAATTAGTTGGATAGTCTCAATAGGATTTTCTGAGGGTAAGGCTTGTGAATACCATTGTTGACGCCCCCCTATCACGCTAAGATCATTTAGAGGATTCCCGTTGATTATCAAAATATCAGCGATAGCTCCTTCTTCAATAACACCCAGCTTACCACCGGCTGAGTTGCGCGGACCTGATTCAGCCAAAAGCTCCCCACCAACTGAAGTTAATTGTTTTAAAGTTTCAAATTTACCATCAAACCCACCACCATCAAACATTTGCGATCGCCACCAAATTTCAAAACGACGAGAACGATTAGCGTTCTCAATTTCGCGAGCCCAATCCGACTGAAACGCTACTTTCACACCTGACTTGAGGATTAGACGACCGACATCTTTGTATTTTTTCTGAAGCTCGGCTATTGCGGGAAGTTTTCTCTTGGGTATATCTGGATGATTCATCAGCTCTGGCGAAAACCCCCACATTTGAGGCACTAAGTAAGCTCCCTCTTTTGCCATCCTTTGATAGGTTTTATAAGATGCAAAAAAGCCGTGTTCAAACGTCTTTACACCACAATCTAGAGCGCGGTTAATGGCTCGATCATAAAAGAGGTGGGCGGCTACATAAGTTCCCCAATCAGCCGCAGCTTGTACTGCAGCACAAATCTCATCCCGCAAGAATTGAGTGGTATCAATTGGGTCATATTGCGAAGAACCACCACCACCCGCCATTATTTTTATTTGGGTGGCACCATGTCGCAAATTCAAGCGCGTTGCTTTTAATACCTCAGGAACTCCATCGACAACCTGTCCAAAACCGATCCGTTCCATGTTTGAAACATCATCTTCAACATTTATCGAAAAACCAAGATCGTACAGGCTACGGCGATCCCCATGTCCAGATGTTTGCGAAAGCACAGCCCCTGAGGGGTATACTCTAGGGCCAATAATCACACCTTTATCAATCTGGCGCTTTAGAGCAAAGCTGGGACCACCCATATCACGAATCGAGGTGAAACCATCCATCAGAAAACTTTTCGCTGCACCAACAGATCTTATCCCGAGATCATAAGGATCCTCGGACGTTTCAATTTGGTTAACGGTGTCGCCGTTAACCATTATATGCGTGTGAGCATCAATCATCCCTGGCATCAGGGTTTTTCCACTGCCATCAATAATCTTGGCGCCATCTGCCTCAATAATGCTGTCGGAAACTTGAGCAATTTTATTTGCTTTTACAAGCACATACTGATTGTTATAGAGTTTACTCTCGGTACCATTAAACACATTCACATTGGTAAAGAGTGTGTCGGCATACGCGTTACTGACGAACACGCCACCAAAAATCGCAGCCGTGACGGATAAAATAGACTTCACTAAAAGACAGTTTTTCATTGTGATTTTCTCCACGAGCATAATTAATCTAAGTTTTACTCATTTTTTAGATAAGGCTCTTTAAATTTTTGAAATGATTGAGATAAGTAGACGATAAAAAAGGAAACGGAGTTTTGCTTTTGATATAACGGTTTTTCAATAAACGATAAGCATTTAAGGAAAGCCCTTAGTTACATTTTGTCTTTGTAAATGACCCCATCTTTCATCACCATATGCAAAGTATCAATGGGACCAGGAGTTGGCGCATCAAACCACTGCTCTGTAGCACCCAAAACTGAAAGATCACTCAAAGGATTGCCATCAACTAAGAGCAAATCGGCATAGGCTCCCTCTTCTACCACTCCCAGTTTCCCTGGATAGGGATTGCGTGGCCCGGACAAAGCTAGCAGCTCCGCAGCAACTGAAGTGGCCTGCTTAAGCACTTCAAAATTGCTGCCAAACATTTGTGCGCGCCAATGCAACTCATATCGACGAGATTTTTGCCCACCCTCCAAACCGATACCGTCGGTGCCAAATGCGACTTTAACTTTATGTTTCATCAGCCAAGGCACAAAGTTCTGTGCGTTGGCGTGAGCCTTTCGAATAGCCGCATGTTTTCCTTTCATTACATTGGGGTGCTCAAATAACCGAGGTGACAAGCCCCAAGTCTGGGTCGAAACAAACACACCCTTACGGGCAATCAGCTTGATAGTTTCTTCATCAGCAAAAAATGCATGCTCAACACATTTTAATCCTGCTCCAATCAACCGTTTAATCGCTTTTGACGTAAATACGTGTGCGGTAACGTAAGTCCCCCAATCATCTGCGGCCTCTACTGCAGCTCGAATTTCATCCTCAGTAAACTGGGTAACATCGATAGGATCATATTTCGAGGCGCCGCCGCCTCCACCCATAATCTTAATCTGAGTGGCACCTTGCATAAGGTTTTGTCGCACAGCCGCCAGTACTCTGGCGCGACCATCAACTACGATCGTATACCCCATTCTTTCGCGATTGGACGAAACAATTCCAGTTAAAGTGGGGTTTGGATCATTGTAGTGCCGTAAATCGCCATGACCCGATGTTTGTGAGATAAACGCGCCCGAAGGATAAATTCTGGGGCCGGGAACATGCCCCCCATCAATGGCACGTCTAACAGGAAATGCAGGCCCACCCACATCCCGTATACTAGTAAATCCATCCATTAAATAACCTAATGCTTTAACGCTCGACATTATACCGACATCACCCTTATCGTAGTCCATCTCCATTTTTTTGTGGCCTACGTTTGCGACATGGGCGTGTGCATCGATCAAGCCTGGCATTAATGTTCGGCCATTGCCGTTCACAACCCGCGCACCATCTTGCACACCTATTGGCAACTCGCTGATTTTTTCTATTTTGTTATCAACTACCAATACGTTCATAGAATTTTGCAGGCGATTTGTTTTTCCATCAAAAATATTAACATTGTTAAACAAAATCTTGGATGCAGCATCGTGTTCTGTGGCTAGCGCCGAATGAGATATCAGCGCCATACACCATAAGTTCAGTAATACCGTAAAAATAAACTTCATCTGCTACATATTCTCCAAATAAAACTACATCTTGCAAATACAACCTGCCTCAAAAAAACAGCTGCACTAGCAGTATCACATAACGAGCAAAGGGTTCAGGAGTTTATCGTAACAAAACCAATTCCACCTTACTCACCATTTAAAGTGACCAATTCTTCAATTTATTTTCAATAAAGCTATTTTTGTCCGCATGAAGGTTGGCCCTATGCTGTTTGAGCACTCATCTTCGCAGTCTAATAGAAAGCCTTACCGACATCACAAATCAACTATGTAACCTACTTCGAAAAACCCAAATACCCATGAAGTCTTCATGTTTAATGGCGTCCCCAAGGTTATCTATCAATCGCTGCAATTCTATGATCTAGATGCTTCAGTTCTTTTCCAAAAGATTGGCGTTACCGATCCTGTTCCTGAAGATGTACACAACCGCTTTTCAAATGACTAACTAGAGAAACTGCTCACAGGCTGCGCTGAAGCCTCCGGCGACGAAGTATGTGGGATACGCTATGGAGATTATATCTACCCCACTGATCCCCTATAGCTTGGACCAAATTCATCGTAGGGCTGGATATATCTTGGCGAGTGAGGTAACCCAATTGTATCGAGAGGGGAATTGATGGAGAGTAGTAGGTGCAGGAACCACACAAATACGAAGAGTAATCACCGCTGAAGATTTACTCGAATAGCGATCGTCTGCAATCAATAACCGCCAGATGTGAACGGCGGAGTTTTATGAGCTAAATAGTCGGAGGATCAGTTTTACTTGCACAACCCAAGGTTTGATAAAAAGCCAGCCAATCTAATTCGTCCCAATGTTCTGTAAAGCGGCCATTTTCAACTTTCCAAATATCATGACTATGTATGTCTAGCGTATTGCCTGTGGGTGGGTAACCAAAGCAGATTCCCTCATGAACCCCAGACCAGCGAGCGCGGGTGAATACATGGGACCCTGTTCTAGACTCCCAGACATTTTCTATGGTGAATTTGAAATCGGTGAAAGCTTCAACCAAATGCCAATGAACCTCAACCACGCGATCGGCCCCATTGGGAACCTGTGGGTTGTGATTGATATACTCTGGTGAGACAATTTCTCGCAGTCTTTCTATTTCTCGGTTGTTTACATGGGCGCAGAAATCATAAACAAGTTGTTCTGTGGCTGATCGCATCTAGGTTTTCCTCGTAATTTTAATATTCTTAATTATAAGAGTGGTTAAGGTTCAATAACTGTACTGAAGGTCCTCTGGCAGCTCTCTCCTTTTCAAATGAAACTTAAGGGTAGAGCAGAGTGTAGTAGTTGTTCACCTTTAGGACACTCTGATTTTATGATAACTTATCTCTGAGCGCTTCATAAGGGGTGTTGCCTTGATGCGCGCCGTGTGGTCTGGCAAAGTTGTAGAATTGCTCCCACTCTTCGAGTTTTTTCTTTAGATCCACATAATCTTTATAATTCAATAGCTGGTAAAACTCTTCCTGGTCTGATCGATGAGATCGTTCAACTTTTCCGATTAACTGTGGCGTTCTAGCTTTGATGTAGACATGACGGATACCTAAATCTTCTACATGCCAATGGAATCCAGCTTGAAACTCATGCCGCGATCCGTCCTGATTTGTTGTATCCGGAAAGGAAATTTATCAATGACATAATTAGAAAAATCAATGGCATTTTTCTGTGTGTGTCGTTCGTAGACTTTTAAGGCTCTTATCCGTGTCGCGTCGTCTATCGCTGTGTACTGGCACTTGTTTGTTATACCGTTTGGTATGCACTTTTCTACGACCTAACTTGCCCGGCAGCCGGTTTACACCGTGCCTTTTGAGTACCCTGTAAATCGTCGTATCCGAAACTCTCATCTGATGGTATTGGGCCATGTACCACATGATTCTGGTTGGCCCGCGATGATATTTTCGACGGAGATACAAAATCTTCTCACCAATTTCATCGGGCGTTTGATTGAGATGTGTCTTTGGGATAGGTTTTCTACGTTTAAGCCTGTCGTCTCCGTTGAGCTGATAGGCATTGCGCCAAACATAAAATAGTGAGCGCGGTATACCAAAGTATCGACAGGTCTTAGCAAGATTGCCTGTGTTTTGTGCATATTCAAGAATACGTAACTTGCGCCTAATTTCTTTTTCATCAACCGTCATTCTAAGATCCTCCGCATGATTTAAACTACCCGAAGTGTCCTAAAGGTTCCTACATTCCTACAGCCGCGCAAAAAATGGTGATTCATGCCAGTGGTGATTGGGATCGTTATAAAGCGGCGGCTAAACGAGGTGCCGGAATTCCTGGCTGGGAAAAGCACCCAAATTTTAAGGGGCTTCCTGAATATCCGCTGAGGAATTAAAGGAGCTCTACGCTGAATTAGGAGAAGCTCTCTTGTTTTGACTCTTGATGATCAACATTTTGTTACTGCCTTTTTATTCAGCAAATCTGAGGGATTCCATATCATCACTGGCGGCAAGAATGTGGGTATTACTTTAAGATCAGGCTTTACAACGGTGTCTAATGTGGGTTAGGTGGCTACACTGTTCACGCAGTCGGAGATGTCATCAATGCTTGCATGATTGAAGGGCCGCATATCATTCTATGAGCGTAACAGGCGGCCATGCTCCACCCTAATCGATGACCTTCTTGGCTGTGCCCAAGGTCAACCACACCACTAGCGAGATAGCGCACATGGCTGCTGCCAACGTAAAGCCGATATCGTAGCTACCAGTGGTATCCACCAACCAGCCGGTAAAAGCAATGGCAATGACGCCGGGAATATTCCCAATCACTGCCACCAAACCTGTTACCGAACCTGTGTAACGAGGAGCAACCTCCATTTGTGCAGTGTCGGCGCCTGCATAGCAAAAGGCCAACATTCCCAACGCACCACTGGTCGCTAGCGCCGCCATTAAACTGCTCTCAGCTCGACCAATCATCAACAAGAAGGCCAGCGCACCCAGCATACCAATGGTCTGCATTAGTTTGCGTACGAAAGTAACATCCGAGCCCCGCGCAATCATACTGTCAGCCAACCAGCCCGCTATCCATACCATCACCGCCATAGCAATCCAAGGCATCGCCGATAACATCCCGGACGTAGAAATGGAAACGCCCTGCACTGCACTGAAATAACTCGGCAACCATGCCAAAAATATATAGATAGTCCAGAGCACACAAAATTTACACACAAGCAGTGCCCACACCGCGGGGTGACTTATGATTTTACGCCAAGGGATGATCTTATGATCTTGCGGAGACTGCGCGTTTTGCGCGAGCAATTGCTTTTCTTCAGTACTGATGCGCGGGTGTGTGTCTGGGTCATCGTGAGCGCGCCACAGCCAAATAAACGACCACACGAACCCCATACAACCAAACACGTAAAAGGCCGATTGCCAACTGACAAACTCTACCAGCCAACCGCTGAGCATCATGGCGCAAGGAGCCCCCAACGTTGAACCCATTACGATTATGGCCAACATTCGCGCGCGCTCGGTGGCCGGTGCCCAACGGGTTAGCAAGGCATAGGTCGCAGGTACGGCCATGCCCTCAGCTAAGCCCAGCGCAACCCTTGTACCAATCAATACTGGTGTTGAAATACTCGCTGCCAAAGGCGTTAACAATGTCAAAAACGACCACGTCAGCACAGCAATACCGAGCGTGTACTTACCGCCAAATTTATCTGCCAGCCAGCCGCCAGCAGGTGGTGAGATAATATAACCAATAAAAAACACCGCCATGACGATGCCCTTGCTGAACTCAGTCCAACCGAATTCCGTCTGCATGACAATTGAGGCAACCGACATATTAACGCGGTCGGCATAACTTAAAAACCACGCCAAGGCACACAGGCCTACTAACTCGTAGCGCACCGGCCATGATTTTATAAGTGGTTTTGTCTCTAGTGAAGAGTCCATTAAATCGCTCGTTGTGTGTTTAGCATTGTTGAGAACTGACTACTCGTTGACGGTTGGCTGTGAAAAAACACGAATATCAGGTAATTCGCCTATATATTTTTCAGCCTCAACTAAACAACTATGCGCACTGCACCCCTGAGCCAACGATGACGTTCCGTTATCAGGCGTCAACGTATTCGGATTACCATGAACATCTAGCGATTGACCGTTGTGTGTTTGTGGATCAAACCAAGCACCTGTAGGAAGCTCAATGACTCCACTACGAATATCAGAAGAAATCTCTATCCCCGCCAAACAACTGCCGCGGTCATTAAATACGCGAATAATATCACCATCATTAATTCCTCGAGCGGTCGCTTCCTGGATATTCATACGCGCACGTTCACGCTGCTTAATCTTGTTATCCCGACTGGTACGGGCATGATCATATTGACTGTGAAGTTGAGTCTTAGGTTGATTTGAAATTAGATGTAATGGGTAGTGTTGAACACGATCACCACCCAACCACTCGCGACGCGAATACCAACGTGGATGGCCCTTACAATCTTCATAGTTGAAATCGGCAATAACCTGAGAGAAGATCTCAATCTTACCAGAAGGCGTATTGAGCGGATATTGTTCAGGATCTTGGCGAAAACGCTCTAGCGTAAAGCTGGCATCTGGCAATTGATCGGCAACCGAGAACTGCTCACCCTGCCAAAATTCGTCGAACTCTGGCAGCTCAACATTCTGCTCTGCTGCGTTGGCACGGGTAATAGAATATATGTGTTCAACCCACTGCATTTCCGTCCGTCCGCTGGTAAAGCTTTTTTCAAAACCAAGACGCTGAGCTAAGCCAGAAAAAATTTCGAAGTCGGAACGCGACTGACCATAAGCAGGCACAACTTGGCGCATGGGTGTAAGATAATCATCGTAGCTACTACCACCCACATCGTTACGCTCCAACATGGTCGTACAGGGAAACACAATGTCAGCGTGCCGCGCTGTCGCCGTCCAAAAAGCCTCATTAACAATAATTGTATCGGGCTTTTGCCAAGCACGCCGCAACGCATTAAGGTCTTGATGGTGATGAAAAGGATTACCTCCGGCCCAATAAATTAATTTTATATCAGGATAAGTCAGCGTTTGACCGTTGTAATGATGAGTCGCGCCAGGGTTATTCAGCATATCTACGTGGCGCGCTACAGGAATGAATTTTTTCTTCCCCATGGCGGGCCGTTCGCCTATTTCTACGCCGAAGGTACCCAGCTTATAGTTCGGTATGCGTCGGCCGCCAAACCCCATATTGTGAATACAGCCATAACCGTAAGCGACGCCGCTGCCGGGTAGACCGATATGTCCTAACATGGCACCCAACGTGGTAATCATCCAATAGGTTTGCTCGCCGTACTCCTGCCGCTGCAGTGACCAGCTAATACCTAGCACACTGCGTGCACGCCCCAGATCGAGTGCCAATTCACGAATAACCTCAGCAGGTAACGCAGACTGCTCTGCCGCCCAGCTAACATCTTTTGCTTGGCCGTCTTCATCCCCCATCAAATAAGGAAGAAATTTATTAAAACCTACGGTGTACTGATTTAGGAAATCTTGGTCGTGAAGGTTTTCACTAACCAATGTATGAGCAATGCCTAGCATTATAGACACGTCACTACCGGGCCGACACGCCAACCATTGCGCATCAAGCTCAGAAATAACATCATCGCGAATCGGGCTAACATTAACGACTTTGACGCCTGCCTCCTTCAAGGCTAGTAGTTGGCTAACCGCCGAATGTGCACCTATACCGCCAGCATTAACCTGAGAGTTTTTGATGGCGGCACCGCCAAATAACACCATGGTCTTAGCATGTTCAGCCACCTCTGCAGGGCTGGGTGCCTCACGTACTAATTGTAAAAAAGGAATACCCAGTACATGGTTAATAATGACCTCAGCGGCGGCGGAAGAATAAGTATTAACCGAGTCGACATAACCGCCATATTCTTCAAGAAAACGGTGTACCTGACTTTGCGCGTGATGGAAACGGCCGGCGCTAGCCCAGCCATAAGAGCTGCCGTAAACCGCATCATAGCCATATTGATCACGAGTATAAGAAAGGGCATCCGCGGCTAAATCCAGCGCCACCTGCCATGAAACTGGCACAAAGGCTTCACTGCCTCGGCCGCTGCCATCGCTCTCACGACCGTGCTTTAAGTAGCCTTCGCGCACCATAGGTTGGGGAATGCGGACATTTTTATCCAAGCTATCCAATAGTGATTGGGCTATAAGCGTCGGTTCTTTGTCGGTAGCGTAGGTTTGCACCGAGAGCAGCTCAGCGCCATCAGTTTCAACTTTGTAATTTCCCCAGTGCGTACAAGTAGGTACTGCAGTAACTTTTTTAGCCATAACGTGATTATCTCTCTATAAAGTCAGAGGGCCAGGCCCTGGCTGCCATTTTTTTCAGAGTGGTTTTGTCCATCTTGCCATTTGGCAGCTTTGGAAATTCCTCCATAATCTGAATTGCCTTCGGTGCTTTGAAATTAGCCAGCCCCTCCTTACATCGTGACCGTACCTGTTCCAAATCGATATTGGTGCCGGGAGCGGGTAGCAAAAATGCATAGCCCACCTCTGAATATAACGGATCAGGTACTCCTACCACGGCAGCCATGACAATATTCGGGTCCTGTTCTAGAAATATTTCTATCTCTCGAGGATAGACATTATACCCTCCTGATTTAAACATCTCTGAAATTCGTGCTACAAATCTATAGTTGCCGTCAGGCAGAATCTCAACCAGATCACCAGTTTTTATATAGCCGTCGTCGGTGAACACTTCAGTTGTCTCTTCAGGGCGGTTAAAATACCCTGTCATGCAATATTCTTTGAGCACTTCGAACTCGCCGACTTCTCCGGGCGCACATGCTTGGCCTTGTTTGTTCATGACTCGTACATCGTCAGCAATTGGCCGCCCTACGCTGATTGCCAGAACGTCTGGGTCTAGACCGGCTTCGCTGAAAATAACCCCGATACAGGTTTCGGTAGAACCAAAGCAGGTACGCACATCACCGGAGCCCATTTTTTTGATGCGCATTAGCAAGTCTTTGGAAATGGTGCCGCCGGAAAAATTGATAACTTCCAGACTCTCAAAATCCTCGTAATCAAAATCCGGCGCGTCACATATTAAATGGTACATGGTGGGGAACAGTACAATGAAGTTAACCTGGCATGCCGAGATAACCTTGCCCACTTCGGCGGGGTCGAATTTTTCTCGGAAGTTTACCGTGCCACCGTTAAACAGTGCAGCGGCTGCGACCATTTGCATCCCACCAACATGGTTCAACGGCAATGGGCAATAAACGCGTGGATAGTCTTTGACTTTGTACTGTTGATATTGGGTAAGCCCACGAAATGCCATGGCTTTATTACTTAGCATTGCACCTTTGGGGCTACCAGTGGAGCCAGAAGTATGCACTATCATTGCGACGTCTTCCGGGCGTCCCCTAGGTAGCTCGAGATCACTGATGTGATCGAAGCGCATTACAAGTTCTGTCACGGACTCCAATTTCGGCAGGGACTTGTTCAAGCAAAAAATATGTTCCACTGAATCGCAATTCATCTTCAATTGTTCGGCTTCATGGCGATATTCACGCCCCTGAAAGTCTGCAACAAAAATCAGCAATCGTGGTTTTGCGTCTTTAATTGCGTATTCCATTTCAGCGTATTGGTAGACAGGGTTTACGCCCACCCAAATGGCTCCAATGGCATTGAGCGCCAAAAATATAGTATAGGCATCCGCACGAGGTGTGGTGATTAGTGCAACGCGATCGCCTCGACTGACACCCAGATTACTGAATGCAGTTGCGAGCTTTCGAATGCGATGCTCAAGCTCAGCATAAGTGATGGTTTCGTATTCCGACGCTAGGGCGATACGATCAGGTACCGCACTTGCAAAATCGAATACATATTCAGTCAGGCTGCTTTTCATGCTGGTTGGATCTACCGCCATAAAGTTCTTCTCAGATTTAAATATTGATAATCTAAGACTATCAATTACCTAACAAGCAAGCTCAGCAATTCAGGCATTTTCATAGTCTGCGTAATCGAGCGTAGGCGGACAGTTGCTCAAATCACTTCCGCATTGCCTGCTCTGAAGACTTTGCAAGAATAGATTTCAACACAAGTGCCAAGTTCTATCACTGCATGAATATTGCCGTCTAAATGCATGTGGCAAAATTTACCACTTCTTAGGTCTAGAAAAATCATTCCAACGTGGCATAACCAGCATCCGGTACGAGCCAGAGATGGTTTAGACTTAATCAGAGGTTCTTAAAGTGATATATTGGTAATTGTCATTACTAGTCAGAGGTTTTAATGTTGCCGCACTTAAATATTGTCCGCTCCCTACTGTTTATTATTTTCACAGTGTCGTGCAATGCTTACGCCGCGTCTGAAAAACCCAATGTTGTGTTCATTATGGTAGACAATTGGGGTTGGGGTGATCTGAGCGTTCAAGGCAGCACTATTGCTACACCGCGTATTGATCAACTTGCTAATGAAGGCTTACGCCTCACTAATTACAACGTAGAAAGTCAATGTATGCCAACGAGGGCAGCAATACACTCTGCACGTCTACCTATTCGCTCAGGTACTGCAAAAAATGATTGGTCAGCCTCCACCGAAGGCTTGGCACCATGGGAGTATACTATTGCGGAGTTATTTCATGATGCTGGCTATGCAACTGCCATGTTTGGTAAGTGGCATCTAGGCGCTTCGGCCGGTCGTTATCCAACCGATCAAGGCTACGACGAATGGTTTGGTGTTGTGCGATCAACTAACGAAGCCAGCTATACCGAATCGCACGGTTTTGATCCAGAAACTTTGACGGTATTTAATGAATCGCCAGCGATTCTAGAAGGCCTTCGTGGTCGCGCTCCAACCAGAGCCTTAGCCTATGATATGCAATCGCGAGGAAGCATCGACGAAATGTTATTTGACCGCTCTATTGCTTACTTAAATAAGCGCGATAAAGATAAGAAGCCATTTTTTTTAATGGTCACGACAACTGCGGTTCACCCTCCATTGGTACCCAACCCAGCATTCAAAGGAAAGTCTGGAGCGGGTAATTTTCCCGATATTTTGATGGAGCTTGATCACAATGTTGGCCGCATTCTTGATGCCTTAGACAAGACCAAAATATCCGACAATACTATTGTTATTCTTTCGGGTGAAAACGGTGCGTTGCATGAATGGGGAGCGGGTTCCAATGGTCCATGGAGAGGTGGCCTTGGTACTGGCTATGAAGGCGGGTTTAGAACGCCGGCTATGATTCGTTGGCCCAATCGTATAAAAAAAGGTCTTGTGTCGGATGAAATTATTGCCTCTCTAGATTGGATGCCAACATTGGCAAAAATAATTGATAAGGCTGAACTTCTACCAACCGATCGCCCTATAGACGGTGTTGACCAATCAGAATTCCTATTAGGAAAACAAAATAAATCTAATCGTGACCATGTTCTGGTTTTTATCGGCAATGATTTATTCGCAGGAAAATGGCGTAATTTTAAAATGCATTTTATTACTCGTGAAGGGCGTATAGCGCCCAATGTTCATTGGTCTGTACCACTCCTCTATAACATCAAAGCTGACCCCGGTGAAATTAGAGAACTTAATCAAACTGAAGAAATCGGTCAGTATATTTGGGCCGCGGCAGAGTTGTTACAACATGTTAAATCAGCCAAAAAAAGCTTCAAAGAGTATCCCAATATTGCTCCCGGTTCTGAATTTAACGGTTATTAATAATTGATTAAGGTTTATTCTTTGGGTACAGATTGAACCTACAAAAATTTCACGGCAACCTTCAATGAGCGATTGAAATAGATAGCTCCCAGCTGTACATGACAGTAATTCAGCATAAATTGATTCGTCTTGTCGTAATGCATCGGTATAGCATTGTTAGTCGATCATTCTGGAGAGCTATCATTGAATAAGGTTCCTAACAGTTCGCATTGGGGTAACTTTACTGTCGAAGTCGAGTCAGGCAAAGCCAAATCAATTAATCGCTATCCAGAGGATGTCGATACCACTCCAATGCTTGACTCGTGGTTAGATGTCCATGATTCTTCATCTCGTATTGCCCGACCCTCTATTCGTCGCGGGTATTTAGGTAATCCTGATCAAAACAGTGGGAAAAATCGTGGCTTGGAGCCCTTTATTGAAGTGCCTTGGGATGAGGCTTTGGACATAGCAGCATCGGCACTGCGTCGCACTATTAACGAGCATGGCAATGAGTCTATTTATGGGGGTTCCTATGGCTGGGCCTCAGCCGGTCGCTTCCATCACGCGCAAAGCCAGATTCACCGTTTCCTAAATCAAATTGGTGGCTATACTGCCTCGGTAAACAGTTATTCAGCCGCCTGCGCCGAAGTAATTCTTCCCTACATATTCGGGCCAGCTGGCGCAGGCCTATTTAATCAGTCGCCGCCTGCCGAAGATATTGCCGACCATACACAGCTGCTGTTGTGCTTTGGTGGCATGGCCTTAAAAAACACTCAAGTGAATCCTGGAGGACTGGGAGCTCATACAGCCAGTCAGCAGACTGAACTAATAAAACGAGCTGGTGTTGAGGTGATAAATTTCTCGCCGATTTATGACGATGTCAGTGGCGAGCTGAATTCGCAATGGATTGCCAGTCGGCCAGGGTCTGATACAGCCGTCATGCTAGGGTTGGCTCATACTTTGTATGCCAATGATTGGCATGATAAAGACTTTTTGGCTGGCTATTGCGTGGGTTTTGAGAAGTTTTCTGCTTATCTTATGGGGCATTCAGACGGGCAGGTAAAAGATGCTGATTGGGCCGCTGAAATAGCCAACTGCAACGCAGACACGTTGCGTGAGATCGCAGCAAAGATGGCTCGCAGTAGAACCCTGATCAATCTTTCGCTTTCGGTGCAGCGTACTGAGCATGGCGAGCAACCTTATTGGGCAGCGGCAGTACTTGCAGCGATGGTAGGGCAGATTGGCTTGCCAGGTGCTGGAGTCGGTTTTGGCTATGGGGCCATGCATAACTTCGGTTTCAATAGTCGTCATTTGTTGTCCTTTAAAGCGGCAGCATTTACCCAAGGAAAAAATCCTGTAAATAGTTTTATTCCTGTTGCTCAGTTTGCAGACATGTTGCTGAATCCCGGTGGCAGCTATTCATACAATGGCAAACAGAGCGCCTACCCAGAGATTCAGTTGGTGTATTGGGCTGGCGGTAACCCCTATCATCACCATCAGAATCTCAATAGACTTAGGCGTGCATGGACCAAGCCCCAAACCATTATCGTGCATGATTTTGCCTGGACCGCTACGGCACGATACGCCGACATAGTGTTACCGGCAAACACTTCAATTGAGCGTAATGATCTTGGTGTTAGTTCTTCTGACAACTATATAACGCCTATGCGAAAAGCGGTTTCGAGTTATGCTGAATCGAAATCTGACTACGAGATATTTTGTGGTTTGGGTAAGCATTTGGATTGTCTGGATGCTTTTAGTGAAGGCAAAGCTGAAATGCAATGGGTGCGCCAATTATACGAACAGACGGTCTCCAATGCTGAACAACGTGGAGTGGAGCTACCGAACTTTGATGCATTTTGGGGAGGAGGGCAGTTGGCGCTTGCGGAACAAATTGAAAGAAAGAAATTCTTTCTGGAAGAGTTTCGCAAAGACCCTAAAAAAAATGCCCTTAGGACTCCATCCGGCAAGATAGAAATATTTTCTTCTACCATCGCAGGGTACAACTATTCAGATTGTGGCGGACACCCCATGTGGTTTAGCAAAACCAATATTCTTGGTAGTGAGCGCGCTAAGCTTTACCCCTTTCATTTGGTATCAAACCAACCGAAAACTCGCCTGCACAGCCAGATGGATCGTGCAAGGACCAGCCTGCAAAATAAAATACAACAACGAGAACGGGCAAGAATGAACCCCAAAGACTGTGATGAACTAGGGCTGGAGGAGGGCGACATTATTGAAGTTTACAATGATCTTGGCGCCTGTCTGGCCGGCTTGGAAATCAGTGATGCTGTGGCGGAACAAATTATCGAGCTGCCGACCGGTGCCTGGTACGATCCCTTAGATCCGGCTGAGGCGAATGGCCTGTGTGTACATGGTAATCCAAATGTCTTGACCAGTGACAAAGGTTCTTCCAGTCTTGCGCAGGGTGCCGCTGCGCATAGTTGTTTGGTAAATGTGCGGTGCTTTGGAGGGGACCTGCCGCCATTAACTGTTGATCGGCCACCAAAGTTGGTCAACCGAGCTACATAAGTAAATAAAACTCTAGTAAATAATAAATAAAATAAACAGAGGGCAATATGAATATCCAGACCGACAGCACTGACCAATCTCATATTCGGGGCAATATGCGCAAGGTAGCGATTACATCTTTGGTCGGTACCAGCATAGAATGGTATGACTTCTTTATTTACGCCACGGCTGCTGCCTTGGTGTTTCCGACCTTGTTCTTTCCCGACAATTCGCCAACTGTTGCGCTGATTTTATCCTTCGGAACATTTGCTTTTGGTTTCATTGCGCGACCAATAGGCGGTGTTGTGTTCGGTCATTTTGGGGATCGTATAGGTCGCAAGCGCACACTTGTTATAGCGTTAGTGCTGATGGGTGTTGCGTCTACCCTGATCGGACTGTTGCCGACTTATGCCAGTATCGGTATCGCTGCGCCGATTCTTCTGACCGTGTTGCGGTTCGCTCAAGGTTTGGCGATTGGCGGCCAATGGGGAGGTGCAATGCTATTAGTTACAGAGAGTGCTCCTGATAATAAACGCGGCTATTATGGTGCTTTTGCGCAAGCCGGCGCGCCGGTAGGTGTATTGTTGGCTAATCTGGCATTTATTGGAGTAAGTACCTCCGTTTCAGATGAAGCCTTTATGGAGTGGGGCTGGCGCATTCCGTTTCTGGTCAGCGTAGCTCTGATCGGTATTAGCATGTATGTGCAGTTGCACCTCGAAGATACAGAAGCATTCCGCGAATTAACTGAATTAAAAGCTCAGCATGAAGCTGAAGCTCCATCAGCCAACCCCGTACACCGTTCGCCAGTCGCCGTAGCGCTCAAGAAATACCCAAAGCGGATTATGCTGGCGGCAGGAGCGTTTTTGTCGGTACAAGTATCGTTTTACATATTGATTGGTTTTGTATTGGCCTATGGCAGTGACCCGAACGGTGCAGCCCTGTCGCGTGATACCATGCTGAAAGCTGTGTTAGTTGCGTCGTGCTTTCAGATTGTGGCGCAGTTCCTTGCTGCATCCTATTCAGATCGCAATGGGCGCCGGGGCGTCTTTATGTTGGGCGCTATTCTTACGGGTGTTTGGGCGTTCGTATTGTTTCCCCTGATCGATACAGGCAGTTTCTGGATGGTTGTGCTCGCGATTGCTGGCGGGTTAAGCGCGCTTGGGATGATGTATGGGCCGCAGGCAGCTTTTTTTACCGAGCTATTCAGTACCGATGTTCGTTATTCTGGCGCATCTTTGGGGTACCAGTTGGGGGCTATTGTGGGCGGTGCCTTTGCACCCACTATCGCCACCATTTTGTGGAAACAATACGACATCGTCTGGGTATCAGTGTATATCGCCATTGCGTCAGTGCTGTCGCTGCTATCGGTATTGATGTTAACCGAAACCTACCAGAAGAACCTGCATGACCCGCAGTAAGGAGGTCATGCACGCTCAAATGCGCATTTTGAAAAACATTCGAAAGGTGACGTTATGAGAACCGAACTTTGCGATCGTTTTGGTATCGATGTGCCAATTTTTGCATTCAGCCATTGTCGTGACGTAGTCGTGGCCGTAAGCAAAGCGGGTGGTATGGGCGTTTTGGGCGCAGGTACCTATACGCCGGAAAAATTGCGAGAGGAACTGGATTGGATTGATGCAAATATTGGTGATAAACCCTATGGAATAGACATTGTTCTGCCAATGAAAATACCCGGCCTGGCAGACATAGATGATGTTGATGAACTAACCAAGACCTTATTGGATGAGATTCCACAGGAGTACATGGATTTTGCCGAAAACCTGCTAAAAGAACATGGAGTACCAGAATGGGATGTGAATGATCCAGTTAAGCTGATTGGTTGGACGGAGGCCACGACAAGACCATTATTCGAAGAAGCTTTAATACGTGATAAAGTCAGCTTGATAGTGAGTGCGCTTGGCACGCCTCCCAAAGATATGGTTGATCGTGCTCACGATAAAGGCAAGTTAGTGGGTGCTCTGACGGGTAAGCCAAAGCATGTGGAATCACACAAAGCTGCCGGTGTAGATATTATTATCGCTAATGGCGCTGAGGGCGGCGGCCATGTTGGTGAGATTGGAAGCGTGGTTCTTTGGCCTCAGCTGGTTGATGCTGCAGGTCCCTTTCCAGTGCTTGCAGCAGGTGGAATCGGCAATGGGCGTCAGATCTTGGCTGCTCTTGCTACTGGTGTGCAGGGCGTGTGGACTGGCTCTATGTGGCTAACTGTTGAGGAGGCCCAAGCTGGGCCAGCTCAAATACTGAGCCTATTAAATGCTAGTAGTGACGATACGGTGGTCACACGATCCTGGACCGGCAAACGGGCACGTGTGCTAAACAATGAGTGGAATCAATCTTGGGAAGGTAAAGAAGGTTTAACACCATTGGGTCTACCCTTACAGGGCTTGGTAACCGCCGATGCATGGCGCCGTACTGAAAAATACGCAGGTGTTGCCGATACTCAAAAAGTAGCTCTAAATATTGTCGGTCAGGTGATCGGCCAGATTAATGAGATAGAAACGGTGCGCCAGGTTTTCGAGCGCTTGTTTGAGGAATATATCGAGGCCAGTAAAAATATAGCGGCGATTAATAAAGATCTAATATGAAGTATTCAGATTAGAGGCTTATTACCGCGAAGGCAGAAGACGTAATTCGTTCACCAACGGCTGATTGCATGTCTATGGTGATTGAGTTGCCATCAATTTCTCGCACTTTTCCTGAAAAAACCACGACATCATCAACCACATTAAACGACATCATGCGCATGTTACCAATTCGATTAATTCGCATAGTGGGGCCAGCCCATTCTCGTAATAAGCGTTCATACATTCCCATCAAAAAGAAAGTATTGGCAAAGGCATCAGATGCGCCTACCGATTTAGCGGCACGTTTATCGTGATGCATTAGAGACAGATCGTAGTTTGCACTGGCTTCCATAACCAAGCGCTGCAAAGTAATGGGAATGGTTATCTGCGGCAATTCATTACCTGCGCTAACTTGGCTCACATCCAGATTTTGGCTCCAATCAATCATTGTTCGCCTCTTCTTTTTTCCTGAGTTCATCTTCAGGTGAATTGAAGCGAAAAATCACCAGTTCTGAGCGGGCGATTAATTCATCATTCTGATTGGTGTAACTGTCTTCCTGAGTGAGAAAAGCTCCACTACCGACCTTTAGAGTTTTGTAAGAGATATCCGTTAAACGGTGTGTGCAGGTGATTCGGTCTCCCACGTAGATATCTGCAAAAAACTCAATATCCACACTTGTCGCAAATGATCTGATGCAAGGAGCGGGGAGGTCGAAAATCACTGGGACGGGAATCTGAGTTGCGCTGTCGCCTGATTGTTCCAACGGCGAGTCCTCACTGAAATAAGCTGGCAGGCCATAGGTGAACGCCATGGTGCGCGGTGCCACCACGTCGCGGTAGTCGGCTTGCTCAGCAGCCTGTTTGTTTAGGTGAATTGGTGGGTGAAATTGTTTGGACTCAAGCCATTTACGGATTGAGCCATATTCCACAGCATCAGCGCCTTTGGATACCGCAATAACGTTACCTAGGAAAGACTCTGTCTCTTCCCATGTGCCGTATTTTCCCCAGCCTTCAGTTGCCATTGTAAAGTCTATCTCTTTACTGGTTGAAAATAGGGAATAGTGATTTCGTCGGTTGCCTTTACATAGACTACTTCTACCTGCATGCCAATAAAGACATCCTCTGGGTCGCAGTTAATGATATTGGTGTTGACGCGCGGGCCTTCAGGTAAGTCGACCCAGGCCAGAACAATCGGCAAGTCTGCTACAAACTTTTCTTCTACGCCTTCATAAGTAATCGAGAATGAATAGACTTCACCCTTGCCGCTGGCTTCTATCCAATCCAGCTTGTTAGACCAGCATTCAGGGCAGTCTCTGCGAGGGTAAAAAATATTGGAATCGCAGTCAATACAATGCTGAATTAAAAACTTTCCATTTTGGGTGGCATCCCAAAATGCTTGAGAGTGTGGTTGAATTACCGGTAAAGGTTTGATGTAGTCAGTATTCTCTTGCGTGCTCATTTGGGTGACCTCCCGAAAATAGTTGTGCAGGCATTCATAACTGAACCGCCGGATGTAGTTAACAGGGCGTGTTCACAATTTTCAACCTGGCGTTCGCCTGCTTCTCCACGTAGTTGTCTGACGGTTTCCAAATAGAACGCCATCGAAACACCGGAGCCGGTATGCCCGCGACCAGTAGCGTCGCCCATGGTCGTACAGGGTAAGTCGCCTCCTGGGCCACAACGTCCATCAGCCCAAAGCGCTGCGCCCTGGCCTTCTTCGCAGACACCGTAACCTTCCAGCGCCGAACATTGGGTATAAGGGTAAGCTCCATAGATTTGCCGAACATCCATATCATGGATGGATAGGCCTGCCTGTTTCAACGCATCCGCTGAGCCTTCACGATAGGCTTTGCGGTGAAACAAGTCTTTCCGCATAAACGGTGTGGCGCTCATAAATCGCGTGCCATGCCCAAGCTCATAAACTGCCTTATCAAACTCTTTGGCTATTTCTGCTGAAGTCACAAGCATCGCACCGCCACCGTCAGCCAACAGATTGCATTCTTTGGCATGCAGAGGAGTACTAACAACCCGGCTATCCAATACCTGTTCCAGTGTGACAGGCTTGCTATAAAAAATTGAATTGGGGTCGAGTGCTCCCCAGGCGCGTAGTGACACCGTGACAGCAGCCATTTGCTCTGCCGTGGCACCGGTTTCATGCATGTAGCGGTTGGTAATCAAACCCATCGAACCATTAAAGGTAACGCCGTAAGGGTACTCCCATTGTTTGTCGAGTGGGGCCGTGGCGAAAAAATTGATTAGATCAGCTGGAGGTATATCGCTTTGTACCGTCGTGTGTGGAATCAAAACAAAATCTGCTTGGCCTCCGTCTATCAGAGATTTTGCCAGACGAAGACAATTAGTGTTTGATGTGCCACCTGCATTGGCAATGGCGATATCCCGGCAGCCTTTCATGCCTAACACTTCGGGTACTTTACCGAGAGCCATATCGTTTGCCATATCGGGCTGTGCCATCGGGTTGGGTGAAATAACCGCGTGCACATCGTCTTTGTCGATGCCAGCGTCACGGACGGCGGCCATACAAACATCAAGTAAAATATCCCAGCGAGTTCTTTCAGGGTCTCTCAGGGTTGGAACTTCGGCTATACCGATAATTGCGATACTCATTCTAATACTTCCTCAATGTAAACTAATTTCGGCTTCGACTTCCACCGGGATGCTGAACGGTAATTCGGCCATTCCAACGGCACTGCGAGCATGCCTGCCAACATCTTTTCCAAAGACGGCGCTAATCACTTCAGAGAACCCATTGATCACAGGGGTTTGTTGATCGAAACCAGGTGCTGAATTAACCATGCCAAAAACGCGATTCCACTGCTTTATCTTATCCAAAGACCCTAGTTCATTTTTTAGCGTAGCAAGCATTGCAAGTGCGGTTGCTTTGGCTGCTGCAACACCTTGTTCAAGTGTGAGATCCGCACCTACTTTACCAAGTGATTGTGCGATAGATCCATCAGCGTTCAAGGGGGCATGACCAGAGATATAGCATCGATCGCCGTCTATTCTTACCATGGCCATATAATCACTCATAGCGTCGGGAACAGGAAAGACCTTAGGCAATACAAGGCCTAACTCTTCAATACGTTTATCAATAGTGCTCATTTTATTTTCTGATAATTTTCGTTGAGGAAATATTAGCACGCCACCTGAGTAGGGGGCTTAGCAAGCTATGTAGAATTAGGCAAAGTGTTTGTATATCTGAGCACTAGTCATCCACTACAGCGAATAGCGCAAAGTCTTGTCTATAATAAAAAAGTTTTCTTATCAAAAAAGTTAGAAGATCCGGATTCTTCCGAATCGAAGGAGAGTCAATGTCACACTATAAATACTTCACTATCGATCATTTAGGTCATGTTGCTTTGATTTGCTTTTCAAGGCCGCCGCACAATTATTTTAATGCAAAAGTTATTGAAGAACTGCTAGCTATTTTTACACATTGCGATGAACAAACTAATTGTCGGGTTACTGTGCTTTGTGCAGAAGGCTCAGTGTTTTGTGCAGGTGGCGAATTTGGTGACGGTGAAGCTGGATCAGAAGAGTACGCAACGATGGCGAGCGATTTGTATAACGTGGCTATGAAGCTGTTTTTAATTAAGAAGCCAATGATAGTTGCCATTGATGGAGCCGCTATAGGCGGAGGATTAGGCCTAGCCCTAGTTGCTGATTTTCGAGTGGCGAGCAAGAAAGCGAAATTTAGCGCAAACTTCTCAAGGCTGGGGATTCACCCAGGATTTGGCTCTTCGATAACTCTGCCAAGAATCGTAGGTGAACAGACAGCGAAATTGTTGTTCTTTACTGGGCGAAGAATTGATGGTGAAGAAGCGCACCGGATTGGATTGGTGGATGTGCTGGCAATAAATGAAAGTGCAACAGAATGCGCTATGGCATTGGCTCAGGAAATTGCAGCTTCTGCGCCGATGGCGGTCCAAGAAACAAGGGCAACTCTACGGCAGGGCTTAGCCGAACAGGTTGCAAATGCTAATCGTAGTGAATTAGAGATTCAAAGTCGGCATATGCAAAGTGAGCATTTTAAAGAAGGTGTGAAGGCCATGGCAGAAAGACGAACCCCAAATTTTGTTGATGATTAAGCGCCAGTGCTGATACCTCAACGAATTGTGCAGAGCTCGCCAAGCGGCATGAGCAGTTTAGCGTTGGGGCATCCAAACTGCCGTAATTGATATTTTCCTAAGCGCCCCTTTGGACAATAATATAGTTGTAACATGCAATCATCTATAGGATTTCTCACAGCTCGCAACCGCAGCGCCGTATATTTTTGTTGAACAGAGAAATGCTTCAAGGCAATTGTCATCAGAGCAATAATGAATCTACCCAAATCCAATCTGTCACAAAATTTACGTCAATATTTAAGTATTGATGAACTGAGGGCGCGGGCAAAAAAATCTGTGCCTTTGCCAACATTTAATCACATTGATGGTGGGCCTGATGACGAAGTGACACTGGGGATAACGTAAGCGTTTTTTCTAATTATTACTTAACCCCACGCTATTGCAGTGGTGTAGTACAGGGCACGCGCGAGAGTTTTCGTAAGGGGTTGCGGAGAAAATTACTGAAGTGAACCGACAGCAATCGCTAATCCAGAAGCGCCATATGCTCAGTAGTGATTTTTCGAGGGAGTGGCCGCCATGGCAGAAAGGCGATCACCTGTTTTTTTTTCGGTAAATAATTTCTGCCTTCTCAATATTCTTATGCTATTTCTGGTAATAAAAAATGAACGACTCTTCCGATACGCTAGCTAATCACAACAGTGAAGATAATATCACTTACCAGAATGTTGGCTCTGTTTATGGAGGAAGTCTTGAGGATGTAAAGCCTCAGCAACGCGAGCAAGCACTTAACGGTGCGCAGTTACTGGCAAAGTCACTGCAGGCAGAGGGTGTCGATGTGTTGTTCGGGTATCCTGGCGGGGCTAATTTAGAGATATTCGACGTTCTGGAGCAATTTAACATTAGTTGTGTACGCGCCGAACATGAACAAGGCGCGGTGCATGCGGCTCAGGGGTATGCGAGGAGCTCAGGTAAAGTGGGTGTGTGTCTCGCAACATCGGGTCCCGGTGCAACTAATCTTGTTACTGGTATCGCAGATGCTAATAGCGATTCTACACCGATAGTTTGTATAACTGGCAATGTTCCATCACATTTGCTGGGTAAGAATGCATTTCAGGAAGTGGATATCACCGCAATCGTCGCGCCCATCACAAAACAGAACTACCTGGTTAACAAAATATTCCAAATTCCAGAGATTGTTCGGCAGTCGTTTGTTTTGGCGGCGGGCAATCGGCCGGGGCCGGTATTAATTGATATTCCTAAGGATATCCAGCAACAGTATCCGCTGGACGCTCAATGCAATTATGCCCAGCCTATGATTCCGGCAGTGATTGAGAGTCCGGAGCATATCGTCGCTGGCTTAACTGGAAATCAGCTGGAAGAGTGCTGCCGCCTTATGCAGGAGGCCGAGAGACCCGTTATCTATGCTGGTGGCGGGGTGGTATCTTCTGATAGCTGCGGCCAGCTTCTTGATCTAGCTGAAAAACTGGACTGCCCGGTAACAACCACCATAATGGGCTTGGGTGCATTTCCTCCAGACCATCGCTTGGCGCTTCACATTCTGGGGATGCACGGCACCAAATACGCGAACGTTGCCATCAATGAGGCCGATCTGGTGTTGGCTCTTGGTGTTCGTTTTGATGACAGAGTAACCGGTAATCTCGACGAGTTTATTAAACATGGAAAGATCATTCACATCGATATTGACCGGCGCGAGCTGAACAAAAACAAGACGGTTACGTTGCCAATCTGCGCCAACCTGAATCTAGCGATGCAACAATTGATAGATAATTCAGTTGCCGGTGATTACAACATCTGGATGGAATACTTGATAAAATTAAGAGGTAAGTACTCGCTTAGCGTTCCAACCCCAAAAAACGGCGCCAATACCATTTATCCACAGCGTGCTATCCAGTTAGTTAGCGATTTAACTGACGGAAAGGCCATAGTCAGCTTGGGCGTGGGGCAACACCAGATGTGGGCGATGCAATTTTATGCCGCAAGGCAGAGTCGTTCTTTTTTGAGCAGCTCAGGTTTTGGTACGATGGGTTATGGCCTGCCTGCTGCAATCGGCGCAAAGGTAGCTAATCCGGAAAGAATGGTGATTGATATCGATGGCGATGGATCGTTGAATATGACCATTCAGGAAATGGCTGTCTGCCACCGCTATCAATTAGGTGTAAAAATTATGGTGATTAACAACCAGTGGCTAGGAATGGTTCGGCAATGGCAAGATATGATTTACAAAGGGCATCGCGCAGCAAGCAATCTGACTGATAAGCTTGTTGTTGGCAAGTCCGTTGGGGAGCAAATAGAGGAGTCCGTTGATGTTTACCCTGATTTTGTGAAAATTGCAGATGGGTACAGCGTTAAAGCGGAGAGGGTTACGAGTCACGACTTATTGGAAGATGCCATTAAACGAATGCTGGCAAATCCGAACGAGCCTTACTTGCTGGACGTTATTGTAGAAGCCGAGGAGAATGTTTTCCCGATGATTCCAGCTGGCGGCACATATCGGGACATTATTATGAATTTAGATGAGCTCGAGAACAGAATCAAAGTAATGAGGCAAGACCAGGGGAGTAATATATGAGTGTTTTTCTAACTTCTAAAATTCAGTTCTGCTATGAAGCTTAAGCAATGCAATAATATTAGCGATTTACGCATGCTCGCCAAGCGAAAACTGCCTAGCCCCATGTTTCATTATATCGATGGCGGAGCCGATGATGAGATTACCCTGCGCCGCAATACTGATGCCTTTGATGGCTATGAGTTACTGGCAAACTCCCTCATTGATGTTGGCCAGATAGATACTAAAACGCAACTATTGGGGCAGACTGTAGATTGGCCGGTAATTTTGTCTCCCACTGGTATGACGCGTTTATTTCATCATCATGCCGAGCCGGCTGTCGCTCGTGCAGCCGAGAATAGCGGAACGCTATACACTCTATCCGCCATGGCAACCACATCATTGGAGGACATCGCGACGTCCACTAACGGCCCGAAAATGTTTCAGATTTATATTTTCCGCGATCGGGGGCTTACACAGGAGTTCGTGCAGCGCTGTAAGGCGGCAAACTACAAGTCGCTTTGCTTAACCGTAGACACCGCGATTGCAGGTAACCGTGAACGCGATAAAGTGTATGGGATGAGTATGCCGCCAAGGTTTACAGCAAGTACTCTTTGGAGTTATGCAACGCACTTTGAGTGGGCTTTCAATTTAATACGGAATCCCAATTTTCAATTAGCCAACGTCAGTCATCGGGTTGATGCTCTCAAGAATCGTTCAATGTCTCTCATCCAATACGTCAACGAACAGTTTGACCCAACGGTTACCTGGGATGAAGTTGCATGGTTGGTAGAAGAGTGGGGAGGACCGCTTACCATAAAAGGCATTCATACCGTGCACGACGCATTGAAGGTGAAGGAGGTGGGTGCGAGTAGTATTATGATATCGAATCATGGCGGTCGTCAGTTGGATTCAGTGCCGGCTTCCATTGATTGTCTGCAGGCTATTCGAGCCGCCGTTGGTAATGATATGGAGCTGATTGTTGATGGCGGAATTCGCCGTGGAACACATGTTCTGAAGGCGTTGGCGTTGGGGGCAAATGGCGTATCAATTGGACGACCATATTTGTACGGACTTGCAGCGGGCGGCGAAGCGGGGGTAGATCACGCTTTGCAACTTTTGAAATCAGAGCTTCAACGTTGCATGGCCTTGCTGGGTTGTCCCACGCTGCAGGATATTAACAACAAGCACGTTCAGGATGCAGCATCACTGCGTCACAGGGGTTAAGTTCGTTAGTAAAGGGGAATGGAGGGCCGGAGCGCATAAGATAGAGACTTTCAAACTGCCGTAATTGATATTAGGTTCGCAGCGTCGATGGATAATAATACATGCAAGGATTCAGATGCCTTGGATTAACTATTACCCGCATTTGATAATCTCGTGAATCCCATTCAATTACAGACAAAATATGAAGCCAAATAATTCAAAAATACCACGCAAGTTACGTCGCTGTTTGAACATCAGCGAATTGAGAGCGCAGGCAAAAAACGCTTTGCCGACACCGATATTTGATCATATCGAAGGCGGTTCGGATGATGAGGTTACTCTGGCAGACAATGTGAGTGCATTCTCCAAATATTATTTGACGCCACGCTATTGCAGCGGCGTGGATGAAATCGACACTTCCACTGCCGTGATGGGCACGAAGCTCGACTGGCCACTGATTATGGCGCCGTGGGGTGGACAGGCTTTGATCAATCGAACAGGCGAATGCGGGGCGGCAAGAGCCGCTCAGAATAATGACATGGTTTTCTGTCTATCATCTTTTAGCTCTACCCCTCTTGAGGACGTGGCTGCTGCCACAGACTCCGACAAAATATTTCAGTTGCAGCCAGCGCGAAGCAAAGAACTGATGAGCGATCTGATAGTGCGAGCTAAAAAAGCGGGCTACACAGCGCTTATATTAACCATTGATAATCCTGCGCATGGAAATCGTGAGCGCGACATACGCAGTGGTTTCGGTATCCCGCCGGCATTTGGATTGCGTAGCTGGCTTTCAGTTATGTTACATCCATTATGGGCATTTTCAATGCTTGGTTTTAGTTTGCGATTTGCCAACTACGATGAACATATGCGACAACCAGAGCGAGATATTGAGTGGTTGGGTGGTCAATTGGTCAACAAACTAAGTTGGGAAGATGTTTCGAGTTTGGTTCAAGAGTGGGGTGGGCCTTTCGCAGTGAAAGGAATTGTATCAAAACACGATGCGCGTAAAGCGGTCGACGCTGGTGCTACCGCGGTTATTGTCTCCAATCAGGGTGCTAGGCATTTTGACTATGCGCCGTCTACTTTAAGCGCTTTAAAGGAAGTCGTTGATGAAGTTGGCGACGAGGCTGAGGTTATCTTTGATGGTGGCATTCGCCGTGGCACAGATATTATTAAGGCGCTTGCTCTAGGTGCAAAAGCGTGTATGACAGCAAGACCGTTTGCTTATGGTATGGCGGCCGCAGGCGAAGCAGGCGTTAATCGAGCTGCGGATTTACTTCGCAGTGAGTTTGAAAAAAATATGGTCTTCGTTGGAGCTAGCAGTCTGGACGATGTTACTGAAGATTTGATCAGAGACCGTAACGTATAAGCCGTTAATTTCAGGATTACGTATCAAAATGAAGAACATGTCAGTAACGATAGACGATAAATACCTTCCTAATGTACAAAATGCGTACATGACGGGAACTCAAGCAGTAGTTCGCGCGCTGCTTGAGCAGCGATGGTTAGATCAAAAAAACGGCCTGAATACCGCAGGCTTTATATCGGGCTACCGTGGCTCGCCGATGACTGCAATGGATGAACAATTGTGGCGCGCACAAAAACATATCGATGAAAACCACATTAGATTTTGGCCTGGCATAAACGAAAACCTTGCCATGACCTCTGTATGGGGAACTCAACAAGTGGGTTTCATGGACGACGCACTTTATGATGGTGTGTTCTCTATGTGGTACGGCAAAGGCCCTGGTCTTGATCAAACCATTGATGGGTTGCGGCAAGGAAATTGGCATGGGGCTACTAAACATGGTGGTGTGCTAATACTGGCGGGCGATGACCCATGTATGCGATCAACCGTTAATAACTATCATTCAGAGTTGCTTTTTGAAGACTTATTGATGCCAGTTTTATATCCTGCGAATATTCAGGAAGTATTGGATTTCTCCACAGTTGGAATTGCATTATCACGATTTAGTGGCTGTTGGGTGGGTTATAAATTGTTACCTGAGACTATCGAAACCGCTGCACGACTGGATGTTTCAGAGGGGCGAACAATCATAGTTACGCCAGAGTTTGAGTTTCCCGAAGGCGGCGTCAATTCAAGGTTAGGTGACGATGTTTACAGCCAAGAAGCGCGGATCAGACAATATCGCTTACCTGCTGCGGTGGCGTTCGCTAGGGCGAATAAGCTGAATCGAGTAACGCACAACAGTAGCAAGGCTCGTTTTGGCATCGTGGCCATGGGCAAAATTTGGCGAGATACTCTCCAAGCACTTACGGATTTAGGTATTGATGAATCAACCATCGAAGAGGCGGGCATTCGCATTCTAAAAATATCCATGCCCTTTCCTGCAGACATTCAAACTTATCGAGAATTTGCTGAGGGTTTGGAAGAAGTCATCGTTGTTGATGAAAAACGTGACCAATTAGAGTCTGCGCTACGAGAAGCATGTTATGCCTTACCTGAATCTGTTCGACCTCGAATTGTGGGGCGTAAAGATGAGCAGGGTGCAAGCTTAATTAAGAACTTCAATGAGTTAACTCCCGATGCAATCGGTCAAGCCATCGCGCAGAGATTGAAGCCCTTTTATGAGACACCTCAGATGAGCTCTCGTCTTGACCTAATTGGGTCAATTAATCAGCATGTTTGTAGTTTGGAGGCTACAGGAATGGCTCGCTTGCCATATTTCTGTTCTGGGTGTCCACACAATAGTTCGACGGTGACACCAGAAGGAAGTAAAAGTTTTGGAGGGGTGGGTTGTCACTTTATGGCAACCTGGATGGATAGAGATGTGTATACCTATACTCATATGGGCGGTGAGGGAGTCCCTTGGATAGGTCAGGCACCGTTTGTTAAAACCAAGCACATGTTTCAAAACTTAGGTGATGGTACTTATTATCATTCCGGGTCGTTGGCAATCAGAGCAGCGATTGCCGCCAAAATAAACATCACTTATAAAATTCTCTACAATGACGCTGTGGCAATGACTGGTGGACAACCAGTAGACGGACCGATCTCTGTGGTAGATATTGCGCAGCAAGTACGCGCAGAGGGCATACAACGTATTGCAGTGGTCACAGATGAGCCCGAAAAATATAAAAACTACCCTGCATTCCCTTCAAATGTGTCGATAAATCATCGCAAGGAATTGGAATTGGTTCAATTGGAATTGCGAGAGATTGAAGGAGTAACGGTTCTCATCTATGACCAAACTTGCGCCTCAGAAAAACGTAGAAGGCGCAAACGCGGCAAATTCCCCGATCCAGCCAAAAGAATATTCATCAATGATCGAGTATGTGAAGGGTGTGGTGATTGCGGCACTAAATCAAACTGCTTATCAATAGAGCCGAATGAGACCGAATTTGGTCGCAAGCGACAAATTAACCAATCAACTTGTAACAAAGACTACAGTTGTAATAACGGGTTTTGTCCGAGTTTTGTAACTGTTTTAGGTGGCGGTGTTCGCAAGGGTAAAGGTTTAGAGAGCGGTGTTGCAAGCTTGCCTGAATTGCCAGACGTGCCTGAAATGCAGCTGAAAGATGATCAGATTTATGGTGTGTTGATTACGGGGGTAGGCGGCACAGGTGTTGTCACTATTGGTCAATTGTTTGGCATGGCCGCTCATTTAGACGGAAAAGGCGTGACGGTTGTAGACCAATTGGGCTTTGCTCAAAAAGGCGGACCAGTTAAAACCCATGTTCAGTTTTCAAACAAACCAGACAACATAAAAGCGGTTCGGATTAGCCAAGGTAAAGCAGACCTATTGTTAGGTTGTGATATGTTGGCGGCCAGTGATGATCAATCTTTAGGTGCGGTATTAAAAGGCAAAAGCTACGCCGTTATAAACAACCATCAATCCGTAACTGGTGACTTCACTCGTGATGCTGGCATGGAGTTCCCTGTCGACAAGGTTAGAGAACGGCTCACAGCGATGGTAGGCGAAGAGAGTTTGGATTTCATCGAATCAAACAAAATCGCAACCGCGTTAATGGGCGACGCAATTGCTAGTAACCTATTCATGGTTGGTCATGCATGGCAGAAGGGCTGCATACCACTATCTGAGGAGGCTTTAATGAAGTCCATTGAGCTCAATGGAGTGGCTATAGCGTTCAACCAACAAGCATTTCAATGGGGTCGTCAATTTGCACACAATGAAGATGCAGTGATGGACTTGCTGCAAACATCGTCGACTCAAACTGTTGATGTAGTAAAAACCTTACCGCAAAAAATCGATCTTCGTATAGAAGAATTATGCGCTTTCCAAAACGCTAAATATGCGGATCGATACAAACAGTTGGTGGATCGAGTTTTCGTGATCGATCAAAAGTTTTCTAAAACAAAGCTGAGCGAGGCGGTTGCATTTTACGCTTATAAATTGATGGCATATAAGGATGAATACGAAGTTGCACGGTTGCATGCCAGCCCCATTTTTCGCAAGAAACTTGAAGCTCAGTTTGAAGGTAAATACAAGCTGGAGTTTAATTTAGCCCCTCCAATTATCTCTCCAAAAGATAAGGTTACAGGTAAGCCACAAAAGATCCAGCTAGGCGGTTGGATGTTGACGGCATTCGGCATCTTGGCGAAGTTCAAGTTTTTGCGAGGCACAGCTTTTGATATTTTTGGCAAATCAGCTGAACGAAAAATGGAACGACGCTTTATTGAAGATTACTTTAATACCGTGAATGAGTTATTGGAGACCGTCAGCGAAGAGAACTATGAGCTTGCAGTTGCGATTGCCAGAATTCCTGAAGATATTAGAGGCTATGGCCATATTAAGGAAGAGCATGCCGAGAAGGCGGAAGCTAAATGGGGCTCCTTGCTTGATAACTGGCGCAGTGGTAAGAGTAAGCCACCGCTTAGTGCAATTGAGGTTGAACATGTTTCAAGTTAAGACAGACACCATTTTTAATAAACCGAGTTGTGCAAAGTGCTTAAGCAAATGAAGCAAATTTCACCTTTAGATTCTGTTTTTTTATATATTGAAGGCGAGAACCGGTACACCCATGGAACCTTCGTCTGGGTTTACGATCCGTCAACTGCAGAAGGTGACATCGATTTCGGTGATATTGAACGGCATGTTGAATCGAGGTTAGATGTTTGTGATTTATTTCGAAAGAAACTAAAACGTTATCCGCTGGATGTTGACTATCCCTACTGGGTAGACGACAAACAATTCGACATAGAGAGGCACGTAATACACTCACCTATGAGTGGCGAAGTAGATTGGCAACAATTTTGTAGAAAAGTCGCTCATATTCACAACCACCCCTTGTCCCTTGAGCACCCGCCTTGGGAATTGCACTACGTTGATGGCTTAGGTGGTGTGGAAGGCTTTCCCAATGGAGCCTTTGCACTCTTGTTAAAGCTCCATCACGTAGGTTTTGATGCCACCTATGCGATGCAAGTGACCTATGGTTTGCACGATGATTTGCCTATTAGTGCGCCTAAAGTTTCTCGTCCACCACTTCCTAACGATGAAGCGGATGAGGTCGGTTTATTTGGTCTAGCACGGCAATCGATGAAAAACCTAACTAGCCAGCCAATGAAAATAGTCAAGGGAGTCAGCAGTATGGCTCCTAAACTTGGGCTTAATAAATCTGAGGGAAGCTCAAAACAGGCGAGTAAAGTACCAGAAACATTGTTTAATAAACGGTTGTCTCGTGGTCGTGTTTTTGACTATCGCACCTATCCGATCGATGACATAAAAAGTATTCGTAAGCTGATAGATGGCGTTACTGTGAACGATATTGTTATCGCGGTGGTTTCCGGCGGTATTCGTAACTATCTCAAGTCGAGACATGCGCTGCCGAATGAATCTCTGATAACCAGCTGCCCGGTTAATATTCGCGGTAAGGATGAAGTTGGTTCAGGCAATAAGATAGCAGCTATCATCACTCCGATGCATACCGAGATTGCCGACCCGGTAGAGCGATTGCGTGCGATTAACCGTGATATGCAAGCGGGTAAAGAAGGGCTTATGGAGAAGGGCACAGATCCAATATCTGACATCGCCAACATGATCCCATCTCTGGGTGTTGCTGCGGGTGGGTATGCTATGGATGCCTTGCTTAAGTACTATTCTGGGCCGCCTTTAATAAACTTCCCTATTTCAAATGTGCCTGGCCCTGCAAAGCCGCAATACTTTGCTGGTGCGCATCTTAAACAAATCACTTGTGCGGGTTTTCTAATGGATGGTTTTGGTCTGTTCTTTACCGCAATTTCCTGTGATGGACGGCTGGCCATTTCCATGACATCGGCCACAAATGTAGTGCCGATTCCAGAAGAGTTGATGGCCTGTGTTTCAGAGTCGTATGAGGAACTGCTAGAGGAAACTCAGCGAGTGACGTCAAACGATATAGGTGTTAGCACGAAAGTGAGCGTTAGGAAAGTAAAGGCAAAAACCAAAAAATCATCAACCCAAAAAGTTTCCGCTAAGAAAACCGCATCTAAAAAGAAGCCATAGAATAGCCATGAGTGATTCTTATACAGACCTGCTTGATAGTGTTGATGCCTCGCGTAAAGGCCTCAAGGTCGGCGCATTTTTCGATTTGGATAAAACTATTATCGCGTGTTTTAGTGCTTTTTA